>MDTD01120156.1_pt1 | contig 15849 bp, 16 predicted proteins | sample 811221 | NCBI WGS metagenome assembly MDTD01 (sample SAMN05326646, study PRJNA326480) | marine metagenome | isolation source: seawater | place: Pacific Ocean: South West | collected 2011
AATTATTTTTCCATCTTCTGTTTTTGCTCCACCACCTATTGCAACAACCTTGCCTTCTTGTGGTTTTTCTTGAGCTGTATCGGGTATAATTATTCCTCCAGCAGTTTTTTCACTGCTATCTAAAACTTCGATTAATACTCTATCATGTAACGGTTTAAACTTCATAAAATCTCCTTTATAAATCTTTACAAATATGGGCTTCATATAGATATTTCAGCGTCTATTTCAAGATGAGATAGCATTAGAAAATATTAATATTCCTGGCAAAATAACGATTTTATGGTTTATAGGTTAAAATATGACTAAAAATTTAGATATTATTGGCCTCCACTCAATAGCTGAGAATTATGATCTTTTTTATATCGACTTATGGGGAGTGATCCATAATGGAATAAATCTTTATGACAACTCTATTGTTGTTTTAGATAAACTGGTTCAAATGAATAAAAGTTTTGTTCTTTTAACAAATGCCCCAAGGCCAAATAAAACCGTTCAAAACTTTTTAGCAAAAATAGGAATGAGACAAGACTTGAGAGAGCATGTATTTACTTCCGGTGAAGCAGCTTTGAATTATTTAGAAAAAAATCTTTTATCAAAAAAATTTTATCATATAGGTCCACCTAGAGATTTTGATTTATTTAATTTATTTAAACAAAATAAATGTGAAAATATTCAAGATAGTGAATACTTATTATGTACAGGTTTATTTGATAATTATGATAAGGATTTGAATTATTATAAGAATTTACTTGATAAAAATCTTAAAAAAAAAATGATTTGTACAAATCCAGATTTAATTGTAGATCGAGGAAATGTAAGGGAATTGTGTGCAGGTTCTATTGCAATGATTTTTGAAAAGATGGGTGGCAAAGTCGTTTATTTTGGAAAACCGCATCCTGAAGTTTATAAGCTATCAATAGATAATACTTATAACAAAATATTAGCTATTGGAGATAATTTAAATACAGATATAAAAGGTGCAAATCTTTTAAATTATGATTCTTTGCTAATTACTAGTGGTATACATAGAGATGAAATTAGAGATAAAGGTGTCCAAAATGTAACCAAAGAATATGAAACAATTGTTAATTTTACTCAATCAGAATTAAAATGGTGAAACATTATTACAACTTCGATATAGAAGTAAAACATAAGAATTCAATAATTTTAATTGGAAACTTTGATGGTTTACATTTAGGTCATCAAAAACTTTTTAGATCAGCTCAGTCATATAAAAAAAAATATAAATTAAAAATTGGTGTTATCAATTTTAATCCTATGCCTAAAATGTTTTTTAATCAAAATATTAAAAATTTTAGACTATCTAGTATTGACCAAAAAATAAAACTATTAAGCAAAGCAAAGATAGATTTTGTTATTACTAAAAAATTTGATAAAAAATTTTCAAAAATTAAATCTAATGATTTTATTAAGGAAATTTTATGTAAAAAATTAAATTCAAGATTCATTTTTGTAAGTAATAACTTTAGATTCGGAAATAAAAGAGAAGGGGATGTAAATTTACTTATTAAAAATGAAAAACAATATAATTATAAAGTTATTAAACCAAAACCATTAGTTAAAACAGGAAAAGTTGTATCCTCTTCATTAATAAGAGGTTTTTTAGAAAAAGGATTTTTAAATAAGGCTAACAAACTTCTAAATAGAAATTGGGCAATTGAAGGTACTGTTAAAAAAGGAAGGCAGGTTGGAAAAAAAATCGGTTTTCCAACATGTAACATTGATATAAAAGACTATGTTTTGGCAAAACCAGGAGTTTATGCAGTTAAAGTTTTGAAGAAAAATGATACCAAATATATAAAAGGTATCGCAAATTTAGGTTTTAGACCAACCTTCAACCAAAAAAAAATTCTTCTAGAAGTTCATTTGTTCAATTTTTCTGGAAATCTCTATAATAAGATCTTATTTGTAGAGTTTTTAAAGTTTATTAGGAAAGAAAAAAAATTTAAAAATATAAATCAATTAAGGGCCCAAATTAAAACCGATCTGAAAATTGCAAAAAATATATAATGAGTAAATCACAAATAAATCTTCCAAAAACAGCATTTTCTATGAAAGCTAATTTGCCAACTAGAGAGCCAGAAATTTTAGAGTATTGGAAAAAAATTAATCTTTACAAGCTAATAAGAAATTCTAGCAAAGGATGTGAAAAGTTTATTCTGCATGACGGACCCCCTTATGCTAACGGAAACATTCATATGGGTACAGCTTTGAACAAAATTTTAAAGGATATAATTGTTAAGTTTCATCAAATGGATGGAAAAGATTCCATTTACGTACCAGGATGGGATTGCCATGGGTTACCAATAGAATGGAAAATTGAGGAACAATATAAAAAAAACAAAAAAAACAAAAATGAAGTTCCAATAGTTGAGTTTAGAAAAGAATGCAGATTATTTGCAGAAAAGTGGATTGAAGTTCACAAACTTCAGTTTAAACGATTAGGTGTTGTTGGAGATTGGGAAAATTATTATTCAACAATGAGTTTTGATGCAGAAGCACAAATAGTCAGAGAACTTGGTAAATTTTTAAAAGAAGGGAGTCTATATAGGGGTTTCAAACCAGTTTTATGGTCAACTGTTGAAAAAACAGCACTAGCAGATGCTGAGGTAGAATATCAAGATCACAAATCAGATACAATTTACACATCTTTTCCAGTGAAATCATCCAATTTTAAAGAAATTATAGGGTGTGAAATAATTATTTGGACAACAACACCATGGACAATACCAGCTAATAAAGCTCTGGCATTTAATGAGTCACTAGATTATGTCATACTGCAAATAAATGATGATGGAGACTATAAAAATAGAAAAATTGTTGTTGCAGATGCATTATTAGAAACATTCCTGCAAGATTGTAAAATAAAAAGTTATAAAAAAATTAATATATTTAAAGGCAAAGAATTTAAAAATACTATTTGTAATCACCCTTTTTTAAATTTGGGTTATGATTATGATATTCCAATGTTAGAAGCGAGGTTTGTTACAACAGAACAAGGAACTGGGATTGTTCATTGTGCTCCAAGCCACGGACCAGATGACTTTAACCTATGTTTAAATAATGGAATTAAAGCAATAGAAACCGTTGATGGTGACGGAAAATATACAAAAAATGTAAAATTGTTTGAAGGTATACATATATTCAAAGCAAACAATATTGTTATTGAAAAACTTAAAGAACAGAAAAATCTTTTGTTTAGTGGTGAACTTTTACATTCTTACCCTCATTCTTGGAGATCAAAAGCACCATTAGTTCATAGAGCAACTCCACAATGGTTTATTTCAATGGAAAGTCATAAATTGAGAGACAAAGCTCTAAAAGCAATTGATGAAACTATCTTTTATCCTCACAAAGGTAAAGAAAGATTAAAATCAATGATTGAATCAAGACCAGATTGGTGTGTTTCCAGACAAAGAGTTTGGGGTGTTCCACTTCCAATTTTTGTACATAAAAGAACCAAAGAAATTTTGATTGATGATGAAGTCATAGAAAATATAGCAGCTATTTATGAAAAAGAAGGTTCTGATTGTTGGTTTTCAGATAATCCTCAAAGATTTCTAGGAAAAAAATTTAAATCCCAAGATTATGAGAAACTAAGTGATATCGTTGAAGTTTGGTTTGATAGTGGTTCAACTCACTCGTTTGTTTTAGAGAAAAGGGAAGATTTAAAATGGCCAGCTTCAATGTATTTAGAGGGATCAGATCAACATAGGGGATGGTTTCATTCTTCATTGTTAGAATCATGTGGAACAAGAGGTAGAGCACCTTTTGAGTCAATTTTATCACATGGTTTTGTAGTAGATGGAAAAGGCTTGAAAATGTCTAAATCATTGGGAAATGTAATTGCTCCAGAAGATATATTAAAAAAATATGGTGCTGATATTTTAAGAATTTGGGTTGCTTCATCAAACTACTCAGAGGATTTAAGAATTGATTACTCAATTTTAGATCAACATGCTGACTCTTATAGAAAAATAAGAAATACATTTAGATATTTATTAGGAAACATAAATGACAAATTTGAAACAATAGATCTTGAAAAAATAGAAATTAATAAACTACCAGAGCTTGAACAATTTATGCTTAACAAAATTTTTAATTTAAATAGAAATTTTGAAAATTATTTTAAAAATTATGATTTTCATAATTTGTATAAAGAGCTACTAAATTTTTGCACCGTAGATCTTTCTGCATTTTATTTTGATATAAGAAAAGATACTCTTTATTGTGATCCAAAAAACTCAATAAAAAGGAAATCTACAATAATTTTGTTAAATATAATTTTAGACTCATTACTAAAATGGTTTGCTCCAATATTATCTTTTACTACAGAAGAAATTTATAAATTGTTACTAGATAATAATAAAAGTATTCATTTAGAAAAATTTAAGAAATACCCACAAAAATTTAGAAATGAAAAATTAAATGAAAAATGGGTTGAGTTAATCAAAATTAGAAATATTTGTAATATTAGTATTGAGGAAAAAAGAGCCGCAAAAGAAATTGGCTCGAGTCTAGAAGCAGAATTAAAAATTGAATTAAATTCAAAACTAAAAAGCATGATTGATGATGTAGATTTTTCAGAATTATGTATTACATCAAAAGCTGAAGTGATTTATAAAAATAACCTAGAAGTAAAAGCCACTACTAACAAAGCCAAAGGGTTTAAGTGCCCTGTTTGCTGGAAAATTACAGAAAGTTCTTGTTCAAGACATCCTTGATGAAATTAAAAGATATAATAATAATTTTATTAATTTTTGCTTTAGATAGAATTTCTAAATTTTACATAATACATTTAGACAATATGATTTTGAACTCTGAAATATTTGTATCAAAGTTCATAAATATTAAACTAATCTGGAATGATGGTATAGCTTTTGGTTTATTAGCATTTGATGATAATTTTTTTTATAATGCCTTAACTGTATTAATAATACTAATTTCACTAGTAATTATTTACTTTATATTAAATAGTAAGGGCTTAGAAAGATATGGTTTCTTAATGATATTTGGAGGTTCAATAGGAAATGTTTATGATAGATTAATATATTCATCAGTGCCAGATTTCATAGATCTTCATTTTGAAAATTTTCATTGGTTTATATTCAATGTAGCTGATATATTTATTACTTGCGGAGTATTTATATTAATCACATTTGAGTTAATTCTTAAAAAAAACAAACAATGAGAATCTTTTTTTTATTATTTTTCGTATTAAATTTTTTACATAGCTGCGGATCAGTGGGGGAGGGATTTACATTAAAGAAAAGTAATGCTGGAGACGAATTTTTAGTTGAAAAAAAAAACCCATTAGTATTGCCTCCAAGTTTTAACGAGTTACCAGAACCGGGCAAACTCGAATCTATGGAAAAAGGAGATCAAAATTCATTTGAGGAAAAAATTACAATAGATGACAGTTCGGATATAGAAGCTCCAATATCATCAGCCTCAGAAACAACAGAGGAATTTATATTAAAAAATATAAAAAAAAATGAATCTAACTGAAAATATTAAATTTAAAAGTTTTAAAAAAGAAACACCAAAAAAAAAAATTTTAAATTTATTCACAAATTTAATTTATGAGAATAATGAGATACTTAAATCACTATCTAATTCTTATAAAGATTCTTGGAGCAAAAAAACAATTTTAAAATTACAAAAATTTTCAAATATTTTATTAATAGGAATGGGAGGCTCTGTTATGGGGTCTAAGGCTATATATAGTTTTTTAAAAAAGAATATTAAGAAAAATTTTTTTTTTATAGATAGTTTTGATAAAATTAAAAATATTAATTTAAAAAATAAGTTAAACTTAATTATCTCAAAATCTGGAAACACTTTAGAGACTATTTCAACATCAAATATTTTAATTAAACGAAACAAAAATAATATTTTTATTACAGAAAACAAAAACAATTATCTTAGAAATTTAGCTAGTAAATTAAAATCAGAAATAATTGAGCACAATAATTACATTGGAGGCAGATACTCAGTATTATCAGAGGTAGGAATGTTACCAGCTGAATTGATGGGTTTAAATGTCAAACATTTTAGAAGATTAAATGAATTAATAAATAGTAAAATTTTTGTTAATTCATTACTAATCAATGTTTCAAATATTTTAACCAATATAAAAAATAAAAGATATAATTCAGTCATACTCAATTATGATGAAAGCTCTCAAGATTTATTTTATTGGTACCAGCAACTAGTGGCAGAAAGTTTAGGAAAAAAAGGCAAAGGTATTTTTCCCATAATTTCAAGAATGCCACAGGACAATCATAGTTTAATGCAGTTTTATTTGGACTCTAAAGAAAAAAATTTTTTCACATTTTTTTTTGTTGAGGACAAGATTTCTCATAAAATTAAAAATAGTAATTTATTGGAATCTCGTAAATACCTTAGAAATAAAAAATTAAATAGCATCTTGTATACTCAGTATCTTGCTACACAGAATGTTTTTAACAAAAAAAAGATTCCTTTCAGAAGTTTTTTTATTAAAAAAAAAAATGAACAAACATTGGGAGAATTGTTTACTTTTTTTATGCTAGAAATAATATTATTAGGCAAAGCTCTTAATATTGATCCATATAATCAACCTTTAGTAGAGCTGGTAAAATCAGAGACAAAAAAAAACTTAATAAAAACTAATTTAAAATAATAATTTTTGATATTCCATAATACCTTGTATCTATAACATTTAATTTAGAATCAATTTCAAGATTATCATTTTTGTGTCTATGGATAATTACAATTCCATTTTTTTTTAATATTTTATCATTTATAATTTTATCTAATAAGAAGGAAGCTTTTTTTTCTTTAAATGGTGGGTCTAAAAAAACTATATCAAATTTTTTTTCAAAATTAATTTTTTTAGAAAAATATTCAAAACAATCTTCTTCAATCACAATAGAATTTTTTTCAGCACCAAGTGTTAGAATGTTCTTTTTTAATATTCTTAAAATTGATTTATAATTTTCAATAAATAAAACACTTTCTGCACCTCTGGAAAAGCACTCCAAACCAAAAGATCCTGTTCCAGAAAATAAATCTAAAATAACTGAGTTTTTTAATTTTACACTAAAATTATTTGAGTGCTCAATTAAGTTAAAAATTGATTCTTTAACTAAGTCTCTTAAAGGCCTTGTGTTATTATTTAAGGGTATTGTGATTTTTTTTCCCTTATAATTGCCACCTATTATTCTCATTTTTCAATTACTTTGTAACCAATATCTTTTCTATAAAATCCATTTTTCCATTTTAATTCATTAATTAAATTAATTATTTTATCTCTACTTTCTTTAAAACTTTTTGACCTAATAACAAAATTTAATACTCTACCGCCATTTGAAAAAATTTTTTTATTTTTTTCTATTGTGCCAGCATGAAAAATTTTTTCAGTTTTTTGTAATTTAATTTTATTTAGGTTTTTTAATTCAATATTTTTTTTATAGGAATCTGGATATCCTTTTGAGCAAACAACAACACACAAACTTTTGTCATTATACCATTCTAAATTAATTGATTTCAAATTTTTATTTAAACATGCAATTATAACTTCTGAAAAATCTGTTTTCAATTTTGGAAGAATTGTTTGACATTCTGGATCGCCCATTCTTACATTATATTCAATTAAAAAAGGTTCATCTTTAATAATCATTAAGCCAGCATAGAGAAATCCCCTAAATTCTGTATTTAAATCTTTCAAACCTTTTAAAGTAGGATTAATTATCTTATCTAAAATTTTTTTATTTAATATTTTATTCTCTAACCTTGAGGGTGAATATGCACCCATACCGCCAGTATTTTTACCTTTATCGCCCTCAAAAACTCTCTTATGGTCTTGTGCTGTTCCAAACTCAACAATCGTTTCACCATCAGAAATAACAAAAAAACTCATTTCTTCGCCCTCTAAAAATTCTTCAATTAAAATCTTGTCTGCCAAACCAAACTTTCCATCAAACACTTCTTTAACTGCTAAAGATGCCTCCATTTTACTGTAGCAAATATAGACACCTTTGCCAGCAGCTAATCCATCTGCTTTGACTACAATGGGTAAATTGCATTTTTCTAAAAAATTCAATGTATCTTTTAAATTTGAAAATATTCCAAATTTTGCAGTAGGGATCTTATATTTTTCGCATAATTTTTTTGTAAAAATCTTTGATCCTTCTAATTGAGATGCAATTTTATTTGGACCGAAAACTTTTATTTGGTTTTCCTCTAAATAATCAACTATTCCATCTACAAGTGGTTGTTCAGGTCCAATTACAACAAAATCTATTTTAAAATCTTTTACAAAATTTTTAATTTCCTCAAAGTTTTGTATTTCTATATCAATATTTTCTGCTATTAATTTTGTTCCAGCGTTTCCTGGGATACAGTAACACTTATTTATTCTTCTTGAGTTTATTAAAGACTCACAAATAGCATGTTCTCTTCCACCATTTCCAATAATTACAACTTTCATATAATAGTATATAAACTAAAAATGTTTAAAAAATTAGCAAAAATAAAATATTTACCTAATAATTTTGAGGTAATTGAAAATGGAGACCATGTTATATGTTCAATAAGTGGAAAACAAATATCTTTAGAAAAATTAGCTTACTGGAACGTGGAATTACAGGAACCATATTTTTCATATATAGAGGCCCAAAAAAGAAGAGAGGATAAAAAATAAATTATTTCCATCTATTATGTGACCAAATCCATTGCTCCGGTTTTCTTTTTATCAAATTTTCCAAAACTTTGTTTAAATAAAGAGTAATAGACTCAATATTTTCGTTTTTAGAAAATTCAATTGGCTCTAATATTTCTAATTTAAAATTATCTGCTTCTTTTCTTTCAATATAGATAGGTACAACTTTACAATTAAATTTTTTAACAAATTGTGCAGGAATAGTTGTTGTCAAAGCTTTTTTACCAAAAAAATTACAACTAATTCCCTCAGATACTCGTTGATCGATCATTAATGCTATTGATGTACCTTTTTTAAAATACTTTAAAATTTTTTTAGTTCCCGACATTCCTTTTTTTATTTGTTTTTTGCAAATGTATTTATTTCTAATCCTCTCCATTAATGGATTAAGAAAAATATTATTTAATGGTCTGTATATTGCCGCTAGATCAATACCAGATTTTTCTATATACATTGCCATCAATTCAAAATTATTGAAATGTCCTGATACAAATATTACTGGTTTTTCACCATATCTAATTTGTTCAAGAATTTCTATTCCAAATACTTCAATATTTTTTGAATAAACATCCTCTCTATATTTTTTTATAAATACATACTCTGCAAGTATTCTTCCATAATTTCCCCACATTTCATTAATTATAGTTTTTCTATCTTTTTTTGAAAAACCTATATTCGAATTTTCTAAATTTTTTAAAATATTTATATTTGATCTAAACCAAGGACCTATAATTTTTCCTATAGTTTTACCTAAATTTGTTGCATGTTTGCTACCAATAATTTTAAAAATAAAAAAAAAAGTAACAACAAAAACAAATTCAATAAAATATTTTATTTTTTTCATACATTTGATTTTATTAATTTTTTAAAATTTTCTAAATTTTCAATTATTAGTTTAATTTCTAAATAATCACAGCTTTGTTTTTGTTTTTCATTCATTCTATAAAAATCTTTTTCAGTAGTGATTATTGTTCTATTTTTATTATTTATAATTTCATCAAAATCTTTTTTAGAATACTCATGATGATCTGGAAAAGAATATGTTTCTTTCACATCTAAATAATTGTCTTTTAATAAATCAAAAAAATTTGATGGATTGCCAATTCCAGCAAAGGCTACAATTTCTTTATTCTTAAACTTTTCTAAATTTTTAATAACATATTTTGAATAGAATATAGGAATAGTTTTATTTCCAATATTATCATAAATTTTTTTTTCAAATTCTAAATTTTTATCACCATTTATTAGAATACAATCAGCTCTTAAAATTGAACTAAATTTTTCTCTCAAAGGTCCAGATGGAATTACAAAACCATTTCCAATTAATTGTTTCGAATTAAAACATAAAATTGAAAAATTTGGTTTAATAGTAAAATCTTGAAATCCATCATCGAGAATTGCAACATTATAATCATTTTTAATGCAATGAATTATTCCAGAATTTCTATCATTACAAATGAAAGTTTTGCCAGTTTCTTCCAACATTCTATTTTCATCAATTAAGTATTTATATTTTTTTTTTACAAAAGCTGGTTTTTTGCCTAGAGATTTAACGATACCAAAAATTTCTTTTGCTAGAGGTGTTTTTCCTGTTCCACCAATGTAGATATTACCGATACATATAATTGGAATTTCAGATTTGTTATTATTTTTAAAAGATAGCAAAAATTTATAGATCCAAAATAAGAATAAGTAAAAAATTGAAAACGGAAATAACAGAATTGCCCAAACGGAAATATTAGTTTTGTCCCAAAATTTAGGTTTTTTATATTTCATTTTTTAAAAATAAATTAATTTTTTTGTAGGTTAGGTTTAAAATGTTATTACCAATAGAGTTAAGTTTATTTTGTATTCTTTTAAAGTTTTGCTTTTTTATGAGCAACCCATCTAATTTCTTACTTAATTGATTATAATTATGAATTTTGTTAGATATTTTTAAATTATCCAAGAATCTATAAATTTCCGAAAAATTTTTAATATTCGGCCCGTACATAATATTGCAACCATATCTAGTGGCTTCTAAAGGATTTTGTCCACCGTGATTGATTAAAGAACCTCCTAAAAAAACATTTTTACAAATGTTATAAATTGATTTTGTTTTACCATATGAGTTTACAATATATATATCAGTATTTTTTGGAATTTTTTTTCTTGGTTCATGAGTGTGAGTAATTAAATCTAAATTATTTAACTCCTTGATAATAGAATCTGTTCTTTCAACATGTCTTGGTATAATAAAGGTCAATAGGTTTTTATATTTTTTTTTTAAATTTTTGTGAACAATCCCACAAAATTGTTCTTCAGTTTTATGAGTACTAGATGCACACCAAGTTTTTCTGTTTGAAACAAATTTTTTAATGTCAATAATATCATCTGAAATTTTTTCGTTTTCAGATTGTGAAAATTTAAGATTTCCAATAAATATAGTTTTTTTGACACCCAACTGTTTAAGATATTTTTCTGATTGTTTGCTAGATGGAAAACAAAGATTTATTTTACTAAAAATATAATTAGAAAAATTAGATAATTTTTTCCATTTGTTGTATGAATTTTTTGTTATCCTTCCATTTATTAATATTATAGGGATTTTCTTTTTATTAAGATTATCAATAGTATTAGGCCACATTTCTGAGTCGATAAAAAAAGCAGCAGATGGTCTCCAATAATTTAAAAATTTTTTTACAAAGTAGTTTGTATCAATTGGAAAAAATTGGTGAATAGTTTTCTTTAGTTTGAATTTTAAAAAAATCTTTGATGAACTCAAAGTATTAGATGTTAATAAAATTTTTTTAATTTCTTTATTTTTTTCGAGTTTTTCAATCAACGGTATTATGCTTTGCATTTCGCCAACACTAGCTCCATGGAACCATAAAAGTTTTCCACTACTTCTTTTTTTTGAAAAAAAACAAAATTTCTCCTTAAATCTTTTGAAGTCCTCTTTTTTTTTGAACAATCTAATAATTAATATTAGTGGAGATAATAAAAAAACTAAATTAATCAAAAATCTATATATAACTAGCATTAAGATTTTTTTATCTGTTTTTCATAAAAATTCTTATAGACATTTGAGGATTGCAGAAGTTCTTCATGAATTCCCTCTGAGTCAACATTTCCTTTATCAATAACATAAATTTTATCTGAGTTTAATATCGTTGATAATCTATGTGCGATAACAATAGTCGTTCTTCCTTTTGTCAAAAAACTAATTGCTTTTTGTATTTTATCCTCAGTTTCAGCATCTAATGATGATGTGGCCTCATCTAGCAAAATTATTGGACTTTTTTTAAGGATCGCTCTTGCAATTGAGAGTCTCTGTTTTTCTCCACCAGATAATCTGACACCGTTTTCTCCAATAATTGTGTCAAATTTATTAGGAAGTTGATCTATAAATTCACTAGCAAATGAATAATTTGCAGCTTGTTTTATCTCATTAATCGATGCTTCTGAATTTGCATAAGCAATATTATTATAAATTGTATCATCAAATAAAGTTGTATCTTGGCTAACCAAAGATATATTTTTTCTTAAAGATTGAATAGTTGCATTGTAAATTGACTGATTATCAATTTTTATATCACCTGAAAATATATTGTAAAATCTAGGAATTAAATTTAATATTGTTGATTTTCCAGCACCACTAGGACCAACCAAGGCTGTCATTTTTTCCCCAGGAATATTTAGATTTATAGAATTTAATATTTGAGTTTCTTTGTTTACGTATTTAAATTTAACATTTTCAAAACTAATTTGACCTGTTTTAAAAATTAATTCTTTTGCATTTATATTGTCTTGTATTTCAGGGATGTTGTCAATTATTGGTAAAACTCTTTTGGCACCAGATAGCCCCTGTTGAATTGTAATATTTAAAGTTGCAAGAGATCTAACCGGTTGATACGCCAACATCATTGCCGCAAGAAATGAAAAAAAATTACTGACCTCAAGTTCATTTCTTGAAATGAGTTTTGCTGAGTAATAAATTAAGATTGCTATCATTATTCCTGTTAAGAATTCCATTATTGGAGAAGCTCTGACAAATACAATGTTAATTTTTCTAGAAGATTTTTTTAAATTTTCGATATATTCGTTAGCTCTTTTGTTTTCATATTTTTCTTTTTGGAATATTTTAGTCAATTTATGATTTTTAAAAATTTCAATTAGATAAGAATTTAGGATACCATAGTGATCCATTTGTTGGACGGTTACTTTACTTATCCTTTTGCCAAGTGATTTTGCTGCTAAAGATGCGACTGGTATCATAATTATTGCAAATAAAGATAATTTCCAGTTTTGATAAAACATCACAGACAACAAGCCGATTAAAGTTAGACTGTCTTTAAATAAGTTTAAAATTGCTGTGCTTACAAGGTTTGTTATCATTCCAACATCATTTGTTAGATTGGTAATAAACTTTCCAGAATGTTTATTATCTACCAACTGAGTATCTGCTTTTATTAGAGAAGAGAACATGTCAACTTGAATATCTCTTCTTACATTTTCAGAAACGTTTATCATTATAACTTTTGCAAGATATAAAGACGCTCCTTTTATCGCAAAGGCCAGAATAATTAAAGCTGGAATAATTAAAATGAGAGATTTTTCTTGATTGATAAAGAGCTCTTTAATTGCTGGATCTAGTAAATAAGCTACAGATGAAGTACTCCCAGCCAACAAAACGGTAAAAAATACTGAAGTTAAAATGTTTTTAAGATATTTTTTTGTATAATCTTTATAGAGACGTTTTAAAATTTTTTTATTATTCATAAATTACATTTTTCCTACAATCAAACCTAAGAAAACTAATAAACCTAAAAAATTGTTTGATTTAAAAATTTTTAAACAACTTAATTTATTGTCAATATCAAGTTTTTTAATTTGAAAATAAAACATTTGTAAAAAAACTATTATATACACAATATAGAATAATTTATTTAGACTCATCAACCAGCCAATTATCAAAAATATAAATATAAAAACTAAGTAACATACCGTTAAGAATTTAAATGGATTATTTTTAAATTTTATTGAGGTTGATTTAAGCCCTATAATTTCATCATCTTTAATATCTTGATACCCATAAATTGTGTCATAACCCAGTGTCCAAAATATGGCTCCAAAATAAAATAAAACTGGCAGTAAATTTATTTCACCAGTCACCGACGTCCATCCTAAAATAAGCCCATAATTAAATGTAATACCTAAAAATAATTGGGGCCAATAGGTAAATCTTTTCATAAGTGGGTAAGTAAATGCTAATGGCATTGAACTTAAGGCTAAGATTATTGTAATTTTATTAAAATTTATTAATACTAGTAATGCTAAAAGACATAAAGTTATAGAATATAAAATAGCAATTTTGACTGAAATGTTATTTGATGCAATTGGACGATTTTTAGTTCTTTCTACTTTTTTGTCAAATTCCTTATCTAAAATATCATTTACTATACAACCAGCAGATCTCATAAAAACTGCACCTAAAAAAAATAATATTAAGTAAAAAAAATAATATTTAAATTCATTTGAAAAATCATATGCCAAAGTTAATCCCCATGCACACGGCCAAAATAAAAGCATAAAGCCAATTGGTTTTTTTAATCTTATTAAATCAATAAATAATTTCATATGGTCCATAATATTTTACTTGTAAATAACAAAGCCTAGTTTCATAATCAAACTGATTCGTATGAACATAGATTACACTGTAACAGCACTAATGTTTCCAGCTATCCCATTAATGATGGCTGTATACAGTAATAGATTCCACTCTTTAAGTATTCTAATTAGGCAGCTTCACGATGAACATGTTTATGAAAAGCATATACCTCCAGAGTGGAAAAAGCAGTTCATTAATTTAAGTGGAAGAATCACTCTCCTAAGATGGACTATATTGTTTGCTTCTTTTGGATTTCTTTTTAATATGTTGACTGTATTCGCTTTGTACCTCGATGAGGTTTTTTTGGCCAGGGTAATTTTTGGATCTTGTTGTTTATCTATGATTATATCTATATTATTTTTTATTAGAGAAATTCAAATTTCAACAAACGCACTTAAGCTTCATATGTCGGACATGGATGTTGATGTTAATTAGGTATTATTACAGCAGGACCTAAAATTTTTCTACCTTCCAGATCTTGGTGAGCTTTAATAACCTCTTCCAACTTATATTTTTTAAATATTTTTATTTTTACTTTACCTGAGCTAATTTTTTCAAACATTATTTTTGAGGCTTCATTAAGCTCTTCTTTAGTTGACAGGTATTGTTGCATCGATGGTCTCACAAGATAAAGGCCTTTCGGTTGTATAACTTTAGGTATGTTTATATCAGATAAAGGCCCAGACGCATTCCCAAATGAAACCATCATTCCTCTTACTGCTAAACTTTCAATAGATCCATCCAATGTGTCTTTACCCACACCATCATAAACAACAGGAACACCTTTACCATCTGTAAATTCTAAAACTTTTTTTGCAAAATCGTCTTTATTATAATTTATCACATAATCATAACCATTCTCTTTTGCTATATTCAATTTTTCATCTGACCCAACTGTACCTATAACCGTGCAGTCTAAGCTTTTCGCCCATTGACCAAAAATTTGACCAACTCCTCCAGCGGCCGCATGAAACAATATTGTTTCTCCTGATTTGACTGGATAAGTTTTATGTAAAAGATAAAAAGTTGTTAATCCTTTTGTCATTAAAGTTGCTGCTATCTCAAGATCAATACCATCTGGTACTTTTACTAAATTTTTAGTTGGGTAATTTCTGTGAGAAGAATAAGAACCTAAAGGAATACCTGCGTATGAAACTTTATCTCCAACTTTAAAATCTTTTACGCTATTTCCAATATCAGTTACAATTCCAGCACCTTCTAAACCTAAACCAATAGGTAGTTTTAAAGGATACAACCCTGATCTATGGTAAGTATCAATGTAATTAAGTCCGATTGCTTTTTGCTCTATAGTGACCTCATCATGACTAGGCTTGTCTACAGTTATATTTTTAATTTCTAAAACTTCGGGTCCACCAGTTTTATTTATTTCTACAGCTTTCATAATTTATTTTACAAAAGTATCATTATGATAGTCTTGAACTGCTTGTAAGATTTCAGCTTTAGTATTCATTAC
>MDTD01126099.1_pt1 | contig 15849 bp, 9 predicted proteins | sample 811221 | NCBI WGS metagenome assembly MDTD01 (sample SAMN05326646, study PRJNA326480) | marine metagenome | isolation source: seawater | place: Pacific Ocean: South West | collected 2011
ATATAAAGTCATGATCGAACCAGGAAGAGCATTGGTTAATAATCCAGGAGTGATTTTATATACCGCTGGAGCTATTAAAGACGACAGAGGTGAGAAACCATATATTTTAGTGGATGGTGGTATGTCTGATAATCCAAGGCCAGCTCTGTATGGAAGTGAACATAAGCTTTTTAATATCTCTGGTGGAAAAACAGGAGAGGACGTTGTGCATGCAGTCTCTGGTAGGCACTGCGAGAGTGGAGATTTATTAGTAAAAGATGCTATGTTGCCAAGTGATACTGTCTCTGGTGATATTTTAATGTCTACATCTACTGGTGCGTATACCTTTGCTATGGCAAGCAACTATAACCGAGTACCTAAATCTGGAGTAGTTGCAGTAACTAGTAGTGGTGTAGTTGAGTTAGTCAATAGGCAGAGTTTTCAAGATACGTTTATAAACGATATTTAATTGTCATCCTACTTTGATAAACTGATTGAGTTAGGATTTAAAAATAATGGTTAAAAATAAAGAGGATAAATTTTACAAAGCTCTTGAAGAAATTTTTCTTGGTACAGAAATTGAAGGTGATTCTGGTTACATTAACTTACTAAAAATCAAATCAAATTACTACAAAATTATCCTACAAGCGTTTAAAGAAAAAATTGATTCAGATGAATTAGTATCAGATGTTTTTCGAGAAGAATTGTTTGATCAGCTATATTCTTTTTTTCATAAATACTTTTCCGAAAGTGGGAGTGTATATTTTCTAAAAACTGCAAACTGGCAGAGAGTTTATGAAAAAGTTTATTCAGACAATGATGATGTTACTTTGTTTTGGAAAACTCATATGCTTTATTATGTAAAATCAGATACATTATTCAAATCTTTATCCATCAAACAAGGAGCTAATGAGTTTTTCTTTGATGCATCAAGTATTGAAAACAAACAAAGCAATGAAAAAAAAGAAGTAATTTTTAAATTCAAAAAGAAGCAAGAAAATGTTTTTAATTTTGAAGTTGAGTACAGCGAAAGAGGAAAGAAAACAGATTTATCTGATATAGCTAAAAAAACTGATATTTCGGATGAAGAATTAGAAAAAGCTTTTAGCTCCTTTAAAAAACAAACATCAGTTGATTTTTTTATAAATAAAGATGCACAAAAATTTTTAACAGACCAACTAGATATTTATCTACATCAACTTCTTCTAGATGAAAAAAATATATTTAAGCAAAAAAGACTGAATCAAATAAAAGCAATAAAAACTTATGCAATTTATATTATTGATTTTATATCTCAATTTGAAAATGAATTAGTAAAAGTATGGAATAAACCAAAATTTGCAATTGATTCAAATTATGTGATTACTTTAGATAAATTGAACTCTGAAATACTAAAGAGAATTAACAAACACAATTCTCTTAAAAATCAAATTACAGAATGGAAAGAACTTGGAATAGACACTACTTCACTTGACCTAACAAATCTTAAAGATAGCCAAAAGCACCTTCCTTTAGACACGAAGCACTTTAAAGATTTAGAAGTTGATATTTTAGGTTTATTTATTGATTTAGATTCTGAGCTTGACGGAAGAGTTGTCCATTCTGATAATTATCAGCTATTAAATACATTTAAAAATAAATATAAAGAAAAAATTCAAGCAATTTATATAGACCCTCCTTACAATACCGACGGCTCTCCAATCATATACGTAAACAACTATAGAGACTCATCTTGGCTCACTCTTATGGAAAATAGGCTTTCAATATCAAAGGAACTTTTAAAACAAGATGGGTTACAAATTACTGCAATTGATGACTTCGAACTTAGATATCTAACTGCATTACAGGATAAGATTTATGGAAAATCAAATCATTTATCGACGATTACAGTCCTATGTACACCTCAAGGACGTGGAGGAAAGAAAGTAGATCCCACAACAGAATATTATGTTACGCACTGCAAGAACATAAACAGCATAGATGAAATATTAATCTCTAAACCACCTAGTAAATTAGAAAAAGTAGAATACGTAGATCTTTTAAGAGGTGGAGGTTCGACTTCTTATGCACTTAAAAAAGACACACCACCAGGTAAAGAGAACGAAGCAAGGCCTTACAGACATTATCCATTACTTGTTAAGAACAATATTGTATCTGTAATATCAGAAGAGGAATTTCAAAGAATTTATGATGTTTCTAAAAAAGATTTTGATTATAAACATTTAGATAAGCTTGAAAAAAAATACACAACCAAAGGATATAAGTTTATTTTACCTTATAGATCAAATGGTGTTAGAGGAGTGTGGCATAGAGAATTTAATCGAGTTAAATCTGAGGTTGATACATATATATTTGATGAAAAAACAAATAAAATTAAACGACCAGGGTTTTTAACAGAAAATATTCCTACTTTATGGGATGATAGTAAGTTTTCAAATCCAATATACGGCGTTAAGCACCTTGGAGATGTTCTAGGACATAGTAGGTTTGAAACTCCTAAAAGTTATCACACAATAAAAAGATTCCTTACAATTGATCATTTTGATAAATCGGGAATTTACATGGATTATTTTGGAGGCTCTGGCACAACAGCAGAAGCGGTAATAAGACAAAACTTAGAAGATAGTGGTTCAAGAAAATATATAATTTGTGAACTTGGTGATCACTTTAGTAGTGTAGTTTTGCCGAGATTAAAAAAAGTTTGTTACTCAGACAACTGGAAAAATGGAAAACCACAAGAAGGCAAAGGTTCTTCACAGTTTTTTAAATATTTTAGATTAGAACAATACGAAGAGACACTTAAAAGAATGCAATATAATGAATCAACACCAGCCACACTATTTGACTCTACTAATCCCTTTGAAAATTATGTATTTTTTGCAGACAGCAAGTTTTCAGATGTTGTAAATGCCAATAAAGATAATATAGATATAAATTTTGATAACTTATTTTCAAATATAGATTTAGCTGAAACGATATCAAACTTACTAGGTTACGAAATTAAAAGTATTACTGAAAATCACGTAGAGCTTTCTAATAATAAAAAATACCCTATCAATCAAAAAAACCTATCAAGTGAAGATAAAGAGATGTTAATAAAACTAATAAAGCCTCTAATTTGGTGGGGGGAATGATTTCAAGAAATTAAATGAAAAATATATTAGAGCAAATTGTTGAATTCGAATCTTATGATGATATTGCATCATGGCATTTACCAAATATATCAAAATTTTCTGAGTCAAAAACCTTATTCGAATATCAAAGAAATGCAATTAAAAACATAACGAAAGTTTTACATAAGTTTTATATATCAGAAGATGGACAAAAAAAAATATATCAAGAATATTTAAATAGAGGATTAGAACATAATCAGTTTTCTATAGATGAACAGAAAGAACCTCGACGATTCAATTTATTTAAAGATTATTATGAAGTTGATAGTACCGATAATGATAAATATATTTCAGAGTTTAATCTTTTTAATCGTGCATGTTTTTGGATGGCTACAGGTTCAGGAAAATCTCTTGTAATTATTAAAGTTATAGAACTTATAAATCAATTAAAAAATGAGAATCTTATACCTAAGAATGACATTTTACTGTTAATGCCGAGAGATTACCTAATAGAACAATTTAAAAAAGAAGTTGAAGATTTTAATCAATCTTCCTCGATAAAAATTGATTTGATAAATTTAAAAGAGTATGACGAAAACAAGCAGAGATTAGATTTACACTCTGGAGTCAAAGTTTTTTACTACAGAAGTGATTTAATTAGAGATGAAAATAAGGAAAATTTAATTGACTTTAAAACTTATGATAATAAAGGTAAGTGGTTTATTCTTCTCGACGAAGCACATAGAGGAGAAAAACAAAATTCTTTAGCACAAGACTATATTTCTATATTAAGCAGAAATGGCTTTTTGTTTAATTTTTCTGCAACTTTTACTGACAGAATTGACTACTTAACAACTTGTTATAACTTCAATTTAAAACGATTTATAGAAAGTGGTTATGGAAAAAATATCTATTTCGGTGCTTCAGTTTATGAATTTAAAAAGACTACAGATGACTTTTCAGAAAATGAAAAGACAGTGCAAGTACTAAAATCTTTAATATTGTTTTCTCTCATAAAAGACAAGAAAAAGCAACTCAAAGATGTTTACCATTGGCCAATGATGATGACTCTAGTGAACTCTGTAAACACAAACGATTCAGATCTAAAACTGTATTTTAAAGTAATCTCTAAAATTTCGACCGGTTTAAACATAAATCTGAATATTTTTACAAAAGCAAAAGAGCAGCTTATAAATGAACTAAAAACAAACAGGAAGTTTATCTTCGGAGATGAAACATTACATATAAATGAAATCCTACAAGGTATTGAAGAAATAGAGCAACAAAATATCTTTGAGAACGTATTTAACTCTGATAATTTTGGGAAGATCGAAGTTATAGAGGGTGAAAAAGGCAAAGAACTTGCTTTGAAGCTCGAAACAAGCGAAGAGCCTTTTGCATTAATTAAAATTGGTGATGCAGGCAAATTTCAAACAGAACACCTTGGAAATGATTATAAAATTAATAAATCTTTTGATAACTCAAGAAGTTATTTTAAAGAGCTAGACAATAGAAATAATATTAATCTACTGATTGGTAGTAGAAGTTTTTATGAAGGTTGGGATTCAGATCGTCCAAATATTTTAAATTTTATAAATATTGGCGGCAAAGATGCTAAAAAATTTGTATTACAAAGTACAGGTAGAGGGATTCGCATTCAACCAATAGATGGAGTAAGGAAAAGACTTACGTGGGATGAAGGTAAAGAACAACTTTTAGAAACTCTGTTTATATTTGCATCTGATAGAAAAACTATTAATGCAATTAAAGAAACAGTTGAAGATGAAGGAAGCTCTACAGAGTTAGTTGTATCTCTTAAAAAAAATAGTAAAGCTCTAAACAATATTGATTTACTCATACCAGTATTTAGCGATTCATCTTCAAGACAAAATTCTTCAAAATTCAGCCTCTCTCGTAACAGTAAACAAAAATTAGAAATGTTTGTTAACTCATTTGATGAAGAAACTTTAATAGTCAAGTATGGCCTCTCTAAAGACCAAGCAAGCCATCTTTTAGATGGAATAAATAAAAATGATATGTTTCAATTTGATGATGAAAAAAACTATTTCAATATAGCCAAACTGTTCAGAGATGTCATTGATTTCACATCAATCAAAGAGAAAACAGTAGATAATCTGAAATTATTAGAAGAAGAAATTCAACATTATTTACAAATAAAGCTTATAGATTTACAAAACTTTGAAGTGGAAGATCTATTAAAAAAAATAGAAAAAGTTTCTAACTCCGATTTTCAAAGCAAGGATGAAATTATGGATAGCTGGAAATCAGGAGAAATTACAGATGAGGAAATGGCTTCAGCTATTACAAATTTAAATGCAGACTCTGAAAAATTTATGGATGAAATTATATTAAAAAATATTTCAAAACATTTCTATATTCCTTTAATTTATTCAAATTCTGAAAAGACAAGTTTTATAAAAAATATTATTAAAGTTCCTAGCGAGGTAAGGTTTATTGAAAAACTAGACAAGTTTATAAATGAAAATACTGTTCAAACTGAATGGATGTTTTCAAAAATTAATGAAAATATCGATCAGGTCTTCTTCCCTTATTTTGATAATGGTGATAATAAATTTAGAAAGTTTTATCCTGATTTTATTTTTTGGTTCAAGGAAGAAGAGAGTTACCGAATTGTTTTCGTAGATCCTAAAGGAGTCGAGCATTCAGAATATATGAATAAAGTTGAAGGATTTGAGAAATTATTTATGGAAAATGGCAAGAATAAGAAATTTGAATTTAATAAAACTTCTGTGTATTTTGACTTGCTGCTCGTTACAGACAATCTAAATCTTGTTACAGAAAAATTTAAAAATTATTGGCTGAATGTAAACGAAATTGATAGATTGTTTCATAATGAGTACGCAACCAAGTAAGTTCTCTCAATGGATTAGATTTAATTTAAAGGATTCGTTTTCAGGGCTCATAGCTCAAGATATTGACTTTATTATTAAAAATAAAAATGATCAATTAATGGTTGTTGAAGAAAAAATTTTTAGAAATGCTAGAACAGGTCCAGCACAGGCAATAATTTATAAATTGATTGATGAAGTTTGTTCTTCAGATAAAAGTTTTAAAGGAGTTTACAAAATTTCGGATATTTCTAACGGGCACGGTTTTGTTAACCAGGATTCAGTTTTAGAAATACAAAAACTTATTGATAGCCCCAAAGAATTATTGAATATCAATACACAGTGGTATGAAAACATAGTTGAATCAGCGCTTCGTTATTTGTGGGACTGTAGAGGAACGCCAAAAGCAGGAAGAAATACTGCTAGAGAAAGAACATTTGACAGAAAATCTAACCTAATACCTTTGTTGGTTAAAAATGAAGTAGAATTTACTTCAGTAGATTGGATTTTTGTAAATTATTGCAGTGGTAATTTTGCATTTTTTCATGAATCAGAACCGAATAATTTAGCATTGGAGTTTACAACAATTTTCAAAGATTATAACTATAGAGAATTGCCAATTGAAAATCCTAAGTCTAAAAAAGAATATAAATTTTTAGGAAACTTTAAAATTGGGCACTCCCCTGATTTTTCTATATTTTATTTGAACGAAAATGAAATTCAAAAACAAGATGCAACTGCATTATTAAATTTAGACAATGACTCTATATTGAGATATTCATAACTTATTACTTAAAGATTACTTATAGAACAAAATAATAAAATTTAGACACAATTGAATGTTTAAAATAGAATAGCATAGTGAGCATTCCGTACATTTATCCACCTGACGAATTTTATTGGAAAAAAGATTTAAAAAAAATCTTAAGATTTTTTAGAGATAATTTAGATTCAGACTTTCATATATTTCACGAAGCAAACTTTCATGATCCAACAGACGGAAGAGTTAGAAAAGCAGATCTCCTTATTTTGACTAGAGAAGGATTTTTAGTTATTGAAGCTAAAGCAAACCTACAAGTAGAAGATAGAATGTATTTCCAAAGATGTGGATGTAGGTTTGATAAATCATGTAAAAAATGTAAAGGAAAAGGGAGAAGGTATGTTGACCCTTTCGAGCAAGCTGAAAGTGGCTTAAGCGGCTTTTTAGATTTGATTTTTAAAAACAGCCATAAAGGGAATATTAATAAAGTGAGAAAAAATTATGGTGTAGTTTCATGGGGAAATTTGAAAGAATTTGCAGTTTCTCCATTAGACATATCTGAGAAAGGCGGTTTTTTATTAACAAAGAGGCAACTTCAAGAGATTAAAGGAGATTTAAAGAACAAACTTAAGAGATTAATATATCTTGGCGATGGCGGTGAAAGAGTTTTTGATACAGAAGAGTTTGAAAATATTATAAATTTATTAAGTCCGTTGGTGCAGAAAGAAGAGTACGAAGAAGAGTTTAAAGCCCTATCAACAAACGAAGATGAATTTATAGCCTTAGTATCCTATGAGTATGAGAATGTATTCGAAAAAGATTCGTTTGAATACATTGAGGGCACTTCTGGTTCAGGAAAGACAACCTTAGCTAAAGAAGTAGCTAAGAAACACACTCTTCTTAATAGAAGCACTTGCATGATTTACAGAAACTTAAATATTGCCACTCAGGTAAGAAATGAATTTTCTACTCAGGGGGTGGAAGTAGATGTTTTTGGACTACATCCATTTATATTCGACACTGTAAGAAATTATGATGTAACAGGAGAGAATGTTTCAATTGTTTTGGACGTTATTGCAACAATTAAAGAATTAGGTGAAAATTTATACAATCCTTCTAAAGAAGTATTTATAAATAATTTCTCATTTACTGAAAATGAGTTTTTCTCTAATATTTGCATTAAAGCTTTAGAAGAAATATCACAATCAGAAGAATTTGATAAATTTGACACAATCATAATAGATGAAGCTCAATTGTTTTTACCTGAACAAATTTTAGCCATAAAGTCATTACTTAGTAAAGACGAACCATCCATGTTCCTCTTTGCTGATACTTTTCAGTTCGTTAACTTTGGTGAGAGTGAAGAAGTGTCATGGAGACCTCCAGATTCAGGTGTAAAATTTAGAGCACTGCCTAAACTTCTGCGTAACTACAGAACAAGCAATTCAGTAACAAAATTTATGAATAATATGGCCGGTACTCAGCTTCAAATGTTAGATGTTGAAGGCCAGTTATATGGTCCGGTAAAGGCTAGAAGTAGTGAATGGGTATCTAAGCTAGAAGAAGCTGTAGAAAAACTTTCAGAATATTTTGATCCAAATGAAATAGTAGTTTTATCTCCATCAAGAAATTTTATAGAAACTAAATTTAAAGAATTAAACCAAGAGAAGCTTTTTGGTACAAAATTCATTCTAGATATAAGAGATAAGAGCTACGTTGATTTAGATGGAATATTATTTTCTACCGTTAGAAGGTTTACGGGAAGACAAAGTAAAGCTGTAATATTATTGCTTCCTGACGAAAATGTTATGAGAGAGGAGATAGTTATAAACTATCCACAACTAGCTTTTATTGGAGCAGGTAGAGCCGAGCATACATTATGGGTTATACATTCACCAGGAGTTGAAAAAAAATTAAATTTTGATAATTTTTCGCTATGATTTTTGAAACAAAAGATGACTTTGAGTCGTTGTTAAATGATTATTTACCTTCTAAAGATAATTCAAAAAGTGAAAAATCAGAGAATTATAAACTTTATGGAGTTTTTGAGACAAACAGAGAGAGAAAAGAAAAAGAATATCTAACTTTTCAAAATAATTACAAAAAACACTGCAATTGTAAGAATTCTTCAAATAATAAATTAAAAATAATGCATAACACGTTACAGAGCGCTTTAGATAAAATTGCTGGTGTTAATGAATCCATTTATGTCTGTCCTAAAAATACAAAATTTCGCATTTATCACACTTCTACTAATTAAAATTATTTTTTAAAAACTCATTAAGGTTGTATAATATTACTGAATTCAATAAAGAATTCAAAAAGCAAAAAAAGCGGTACTTTTGTGCCGCTTTTTTATATATTTTTTGAAATTTCTAAAGCTAGTGACTAACATAAAAAAGCTTTTTGAAAATTTAATGAATTCGTTCATTGATTCTAAAATTTCAAAAAACTATTTTATGAGTAATTTGATATTTGTTTACGGAACCTTGAGGTGGTCTGAGTCTAGAAATTCTGTATTATCAGACTCTGAATATCTTGGTTTATTTCAATCTTGTCCTGAATATACAATGGTAGATTTAGGAAGTTTTCCAGGAATTTTCAAACAAGGTAATAATTCAATCATTGGAGAAATTTACAATGTTTCTAAATCTGTATTAGAAACAATTGATAGGATTGAAAGCCATCCAGATTTTTATAAAAGAAAATTAATCAAAATTCAAGGGATTGATAATGTGAGTGCTTATTTTCTTGAAAAAGACAAATATCATTCTTATCCTGAGATAAAAAGTGGAGACTGGTTAAGGAAAAACAATTGAACACTTTAATAGAAGGTAATAATTTTGATGAAATTGAGCATAATAAGTGGTATTGGATTAAAAAAAAATATGTAAAATTTCGTGATGAAAGAAATATAAAATTAAATGATGAACAATGTGTTTTAGTTTTTTTGCCTAAATTGCAACCAGAATTCGACAAAAACAATATCTTACTTTTTGATCATGAAAACAATCTTCCCCTACAGGGTGAAAAAAAGTTAACAGTAGTCGTATATCAAAGTAAAGAAAATGTTGATTCAGGCAGAAAAAAAGCAAAGGTTGTCACACATTCAAAATCTCGTGGTCCATCCAGAGAAATTTTAGAAGCAAATGAAGAACTTCATCCAAAAGATAAAGAAATAAAAGAATTTAATAATGAACTAATCCTTATGGTTAATGCATATAGCTGTGAGTCGATAACTATAGATGCATTTGGCAAAGGAATAGAAGCAATTAATGAAAAAGATTTTGATTTTGACAAGAGGCTTTATCAAACAAATAAAGAACTTTACCCAAAGAATAAAGTAGTTGGGCACGAGAATTTGAGAGTAGATATTGCTAAAGGAAAACCACCAGTTGGAGATAATAACAAATATTATTTTGATCAACCAAAAAATGGAGACAGGCACTTCAATGAAACTTACTAGTTTTTACAAATGAAAGATAATGTGTATTTTTTAGATAGATGTTATCTTGAAATCATAGAGTATGATAAACATAACCTTCATGAAGACATTGATAAATTTATTGCAGAAATGTCTGACAATAAAACTTTTAGTAATTTTTATGAATGGTTACTTGTTGTTACTTATATTTTTTACAAAAAGAGAGGTTTTTTAAAAGACAAAGACAATCTCTATAGCTCTGAAGTTAAAGTTATTGGCATCTATACAAATAAAAATCGGAAAAACAGTTTCTACATTACCGAAGGTATGCTTTACTTCTTGTCTGAATTTATTTATTCGAGATTATTTAATGTGCCAATTTCATTAAGGAGTACAATAACTGAGCTAAAAGAAGAATTGAATTCATTAACTGAAGAAAGAGAGATTAATTCTTTAAATACTCAACTCAATGTGTTCGACATGAAGTTGCATCAAAAAATAAAAAAAGCACAAGGTTTAAATTCAATATTGGCTTTTTCAAAAGGAAAAATAAAACTATTTACTTCAATTGTAATTAAAAATATGAATCAATTTAGCCTGAATCTTCCAACAGATAACTTAACGTTAGATAGTGAATACAAGAAAGCTAAAAATTTAATTAAGAATTTAGGAGAAAATCCTGAAGTAAAGACAGCAAACAACAAAGCACTAAATTTCTATAATGTTGAGTTTGAATACTTTCCTCCAAATGAATTTGATGAAGCTTATTTTAAAATGAAAGTTAAAAATAAGAAAAACCTATCTACTAATGGTTCCTATGAGCAAGCTCTTGAAAATGCTTTCAAGGTAGAATTAAAACCTTTTGATCCAAATACGGAGGCGGAAAAATGGAGACCTACAAATTCTTATATCTTAGTGGCTATTCTTAAACAAATTTCCCTAGGATTTGGTGGTCAATGCAGCATGTCAGATTTAAAAAAAATATTTGCAACACTTTTTAATCAAGTTAAAAAAGAAAACTCTGACTATTTTGAAACTCAAATGTTGGAAAACTATGAAGCATCAGATCTAAAAAATATTAATTACAACATAGATTTAAATTCATACACCGAAGATGCTTTTAAAGAGAGAAGATATTACAACACAAAGATAAAAAAGTTTATAAGTGAGTATTTTGATAATCTAAATCCAGATACTAAAAAGTATGAATTAAAGGTCAATGAAATAGAAAATTATATAAATCTATTAAAAGAAATAGTTAATAATTTAAAAAATAATGAAAAACTCGAACTATCAGATATTAATGAGACAACTTTTATTGACAAGGGAGTAAATTTTACATTACATTCTGATTTCTTAAAGTTTCTGAAAGACTTAAGAGAACCGAAATTTATTAATTTTTCTCCATTAATTGTGATAACAAAAATTGCAACTTTAAATGAAAATTATAAATTAAGAATCGAAATATGAAAAAAGCACAATGACAAAAGCAATCCTTCTTGAAAAGAATACAGTCCTTCTTAGTGAATGGAACAATACAGAATCAAAAAGATTACAAGACAGAGTAACTAAATATTATACAAAATCGACAATTTCAGAATTATCAAATCAAGTTAACATTAACAATTTAGAACTATCTTTTATCTCTTCACCTGTTGAAAACCTAAAAAAGTTTCCTGAAAATACAAAAAAAATCGACAATATTAAAAAGGGAGACATTTTTTTACTTTCTGACAAAAATGAAAATATGCCACCTCTTCTAGTGATGGTTTGGAAAGTCATGAAAGATACAAATACGTTTTATGGTTTCCCAGTTGTAGATAACCTTGATCTGGCAACAAAATCGTCTGTGATATACGAAAACAATACAGGACTCCCTAGTGGTTGGGATTTTGCTGTACTATTTGATTTTGGCGAGGAATATGATTTTTCAATAATTGATGAAAATGGATATTTTGGAATGATTGAATCTAGTTTTGATTTAAATAATGATAAAAAAGGATATTCATTATTAGAGAACTTTGACTATCGAGAGAATGAGTTGATATCTATTCAAAATCTAACAAAATTTTATGGTTCTCTTGTACAACAAATAGAGAAAAATGAAATATTTCCAAATAGTATTTTGAAAGCAGGCTTTGAAAACATAAGCGAACTAAACATAGATAACTCTAGAAAAGAGAAACATTAATGGAAAAAGTAAAAAAAACAACCGAATACTCTGCACAAGAATTTATTAACAAGTTTTTTTATGATGCTTCTTTTAGAATGAATCTAGATTCCCCAAAATCCAGTGGTTCTTACTTCTTTGATAGTGATGACTTATTTAAACATGCAAGATTAAAAAGTGTAGAAATTAAAAATTTTAAATCTATTAAGCATCAAAAAATAGAAGTTAAAGATTTAACACTAATCACAGGCTATAACTCTTCAGGAAAAAGCACTGTCTCTCAATTTATAACAATGGTTATACAATGGCTTTCTGGCTTGAATGCATCTTCTGAAATTGATATAAACGGACCATTAATATCTCTTGGAACTTTTTCAGAAATTATAAATAGAAATGCAAAAGACAATGAATCTCTAACCATATCTTTCGAGTTCGAGTGCAGAGGGGAAAGATATTCTTTATTTACAAAAATATTGACAATTGAATTCACAGAAGCAGATTTAAACAGATACGAAGTAGATTGGGATGACTCTATTAGAGGTGTTGATAGTATCGATAATCGATACTATTTAAAAGTAAAATCTTTTGAAAAGAAAATAGTAATTACAAGAGACCCAGTAACAAATTTTTCTGTAATAAAGGAACAAAATATTTTAGGAGAGGTTCCACTCTGGAAGCAAGAGCTTGGACTATTTATTAATAAAATTATAGAAAGCAAGTTTTCATCATCTCAGATAAAAAAACACAATAAAGAATCTTTTTACAATCGAGAAGATGTAAGTTCTATTGAAATTAGTTATTTGTATAGGCATCTTGGAGATAAACATAAAAACCATAAAGATACATCTAACATTTTAGAAAGAAGAACAATTGGATATAATTTTACCAACTTTTTATACGAATTTATCCCCAACGTCGATTTTCCATTTTCCCTTACTTCGCTGGAGTCAAACATTGATGTTTTCGTTAATAAAAACGAAAATCCAATTGATAATTTCTACTTATATCAACTGTTCCCATCTCTGAGAGGAAGTAATCAACAAAATACAAGCCTTCTTGGAGAAAAAAGCGAAGGACTTCAGAACTCAGTAGTTGTAAGCGGCAAGAGCATTTTAAAATGGAGACTTTATAATGAGCTTAAATTAGCATTTCAAGGATCAAACAGTACCATTCCTCAACTTAATTTTTTAAACTCACTTTTCGAACCTGACTTGCTGCATAAACAACAATCTTTAGATTCAAATCAAAAAAAACAACTAAGTAGATTTATTAAGAAATTTATAAATATTGAAAGTTTAAAGTTTATTGATTTTGATTATTTAGAGAAATATAAAGAGGATGTTAACAACACAAATACTGACATTTATGATAATTTCATTGATAAGGCAACTAAACATTTAGAAAAAAAGGATTCAATTCTTTATGATGATTCTAATTCCCCAAGAAGACCAACTCCCAACGACTATGAAGACGTTTACTTCTCTGAGTATGATTGGATTCCAACACCGGATGACATCATTGACCTTAGAAACGAATTAAATGTATTAGATAAAGATATAGAAAAACTTTTAGCAAAACAGAAAAAAAGCTCCTATGAAAATGTACATTCAATAGATACTGAACTTAAAGAATTAAAAAGAATTCGTCGTAATTTAAAGCTCAAAATAAACAGGAGAGAAAACAAATTTAAAAAAGAGTTTCCAATGTCAAAACGTTCAACTCGTACAGAAAAGGAAAGAACCCTGATATATGAAAAGGACCATCAAGAAGAACAAAAAGAATTTGTTTTAGAAATATTTAAAGAAAGTATCAATATCGATAATGGGAATTCCAAGATTCCATTTAGTTTTATTGAGTCTAATTCAACTTTTTCAAAAAAAAATAGAGAAAATTTAAATGTAACCAAAAGAATAAATAGCAAACCAGCTTTCAATATTCAAGATTTGATAGATGGTAATTTTAAGGAAGGACTTTCTTATATTAATAAATCTTTAAGAAACAACGGAGATGTCGCAAAAAACAAAGATGAAATGAGTTCGAATCTAAGTTATAAAGCTGATTTGAAACGTTTGAAAAGCGTTGAAAATGAGAAGTATAGGTTAGAAAACATGCTTAAAAAACTTTATGGTCAAAATTTGCGTTTTCTATCACATGAACATCATGATCCAAATTCTAAAACTGAAAAATTTGAGTATGAAACACTCCTTGAAGCCAAACAAGCTAAAGGGAACCTTGAAAAAAAAATTGGCGAAAACCTTTTCTTTTACCGATGTCAAAAGTGTTACTCATTTCATATTAAAACTGATTTTCTACCTGATGGTGAAAAAAGAAAAAAAACTGAAAAATTGAGAGAACAGAAATCACTGCGATATGAAGAGGTTCAGCAAGAGTATGAGAGTTTAAAAAGAAAATTAAGAGATTATTTAGATTCAGAAAACTTAGAACACTTAGAATATGATCTGCTCGAAGATATTGACTTTTTTACAAAGAAAATATTTTCTTCTGAAAAAAATTCAGTATCTTTTAAGAGCTTTAAGTTTCTCTTTACTGAAGCATTTGAAAATTCTTCAAAAGTAATACCAAAAATTGTAAATTTAGTTGATGATGAAACTGAACGACTGTGGGATGCGTTTATTGCACATTATCCTAGCTTAGAACCGGATAAGGAATTTAATGATTTATTTAAACCAGAACTTTCGCAGTCTTTACAAAGAATTTTTGAAAATATCGTTCGAATTTTAGATAATGATAATGATAATGATACTTTTTTAACTTGGACATCAATTAAAACTCTTAATTTATTAATTAACTCAGAATCTTCTGATTCATATAACAACTTGCTGTATTTTTTAACTAAAAAAGAAATAGATAACAAAAATAAATTTAAAAAAAGTATCAAGAAATTAAGTGAAAAGTCTAATTGGAGAGATCTTAAATCAATATTTGATGATAACGATTTGGTATTGGCCCAATTTAAATACAACTTTAGTGAGTTTATTTTTACAAATGATTTACTAGAGGATATTCAAATTTTACGTTTAAAAAGGCCTGACAACTATGAAACAAATAAAACTTCAACTAAACACACGCCAGTAGGGATAACTGGAGATATGACCACAAGCCTACTTGGCGCTGCAATGCCAGTAAATTACAACGGAGATGCTACAACAAGCCATAGAACTAATAATTTAGTGTTTTTTCAAGAGTTTGAAGATGAAGAACTTGATACTTACAGTCATGACCAAACAGTCTTAAGCCAAGCAATTGGTGAATGGTTAAGCTATATATTTAATACAAATGCATCTATTGAAACCATAAGAGAAACAAAATCAGAAACTACTGTAAAATTCAATGATGATTTTCTTCACAACGTTGGTTCTGGAGTTTCACAAGTACTACCTGTAATTACTACCGTACTTTTATCTCCTGGAAAAACTATTTTTTTAGAAGAAATTGAGCAAAATTTACACGCATCAGCACAGGCTCGGTTATTAGATTTATTAATTGTACATACAATTAAATATGGGACAAAA
>MDTD01025703.1_pt1 | contig 15847 bp, 12 predicted proteins | sample 811221 | NCBI WGS metagenome assembly MDTD01 (sample SAMN05326646, study PRJNA326480) | marine metagenome | isolation source: seawater | place: Pacific Ocean: South West | collected 2011
AATTTTGCTTAATTCCTTTTCTCACCATATTCCGTGTTTTTTGGTGATACAACTTTAAAAGAGAATCTTCGATATCATTGTCATCCCCCAGTTCTTTAAATGATGTAATTTGACCTATTCTTTCATCATAAAAATTTGCGATAAAGCTATTATATAAATATTTATCATATTCAAGAGGTGACTCAACAATTACACATGAAAAAGCATCGATATCAGAGCAAAGACTTGACAAGCTCTTAAATAAAATTTCTTTCGCTTTATTATTTAATGGTTGCCTGGATAATATTCCACCATGGCTACCATAAAATGGTAAAGAATTAACAACTTTTCCATTAGGCCCATCCTTTATAAATGTAGGGAGTACTGCAATTAATTTATGATTTTCAAATAAGCAAAAATAGTGATCTTGAGCTTCATTAAGGTTTTTTATTAAAAGTTTTCGATATTTTAATGAATGCGTGAACATGGATTTTTTACAATTCCTTAATAATGATTCATAATCAGAAGCGAATTTTGATGTGTATTTTTTTACAGTGTAAGTCATTACGATATAATTTCAAGTGATTTTATAATTCTTTGTACTTCATCTTTAGTTAGGCTGGGGTAATAAGGAATTGAAATAGTTTCGTTATATAAGCCTACTGCATTTGGGTATTCTTTATCATCTAATCCAACTATTCTATGCAGAAGTTCATCAACACCTTTTCTTACGTGAATACCGATTTTTTCAAATTTTTCTTTTACATCTATGAATTGCAATTTGGTTTTTAATGTAAACCTAAATGGTAAATTTGAATTCATATCAGTTTGAATATCTAAACCTAATTTATTAGATGTTCTTATATAAAGTCTCAATAGTTCCTTTCTACGATTAGAAAATTCAGAAAAACGTCTGAGCTGGGATAGTCCTAAGGCAGCTTGTAAATCACTTAGCGGAGAAATTTTTCGGGAAAAGGAGAACAGATTTAAATTCTTATTTTTTTCTCCAACTGAGATTATTTCTTCATTATTTATAAGAAGCATTCCACCTTCACCAGTCGTAAGACATTTTGTTGCATGAAAAGATAAAATACCTATATCGCCCATACTCCCGGCAAAGTTATTTTCTTTTTTTAAACCAAAAGCTTGGCAAGCGTCTTCAATAATAGGGATATTAAATTTTCTCAATGATTTAATATCACATAAATGTCCAAAGGTATGAACTGCAATAATTGCCCTTGTATTTTCATTAATAACACTTGATACTGTCTTATTGGTTAAAACGCCTTTGTCGTTTACATCACAAATATTAGCTTCAGCTCCAATATAATTGATTGAATCCATTACACTTCGACAGACATAGGTTGGAATTACCACATTATCACCTGGACAAATATTCAAAGCTTTAAGTGCGCAAATAATGGCTGCCGTACCACTTGACTGTAATAAACCATATTTTGTTTTTAATTTTTGAAGAATTTTTTCCTCTAATTTTTTTGAAATTTTTTGATTGCTGATGACTTTACTTTCTAAAATCTTATGAACTTCAGAAATATCTAATTTTGTAATCCAAGGCCTAGAATGAGGAATTATTGAAAACTTATCCATAATTATTAAACCATTGTTCAGCATTAAGCAATGACCATACAAGCAATCTTCTATTTTCTTTTCCATCAATATGTTCATTAATCAAATCCTGAATTGTTGCCTTATTCATTAAAGAATATATATTTGCATTATCATTAAATAGATTTTTCTTCACAAACTCAATACTTTCCCCTTTAAACCAGCTTGAATCAGGTGATGAAAAACCTTGCTTTGGAGCTGTTGTTATTTTATCCGGCACATAGCTTTTCATTACATCTCTTAAAATTTGTTTTCCATCATTTGTTTTGTTAAAAAAAATATTTGCTTTGTTTCCAGCTATATTTTCATTGAGATTTATTACTTTGGATAAATTATTCAATTTCAGACCTAGTGGGCAATTCATAGCAAAATCAACTAAATCATTATCTAAAAATGGTACGCGAGTTTCTAGGCTGTGAGCCATAGAGAGCTTGTCTTCAACAACCAATAGTCCATGTAAAAATGTTTTTGCTTCAAAATAAAGCGAGTGGTTAATGTAGTCTTCGGGCGTTTTTAATTCATTTTTATGGCTATTAAATACATCACGAAATATATCTCTCGTCCACACATCTTTGACTTCTTCCCATATTGGATCAAAAACTTTTTTTAAATCTTTATTAGGAATAAGTCTCTGCCAAAAAACATAGTATTGATCGATATAGTGTTCAAAATTATTATTGGTTACAGCTCTGTAATATCGCCATGGATATCCTCCAAATAGCTCATCTCCCCCTGCGCCAGATAAAACCACTTTAACAAATTTACTTGCAAGTTGAGCTGCGTAATAATTCGGGTAGCTTTGACCGACCCTTGGCTCTTCTAAATGCCAAGCAAATTTTGGCAAACATCTTTCCATATCGCCTGACTTTAAAACCATCTCATAGTGTTCAGTCTTATAAAGCGCTGAAAGCGCTTCAGCTCTATGGCGCTCATCAAAAGCCATTTCTAAGCCTGATGCAGATGAAAGATCAAAGCCACATGTAAAAGTTTTAATATATGGTAATTCTCTTGATGCGAGAGCAGTAAGAGTACCAGAATCCATCCCACCTGATAAATATGATCCTAATTCTACGTCAGATACTAGTTGACGACTTACAGCCTGCTGTAATAAGCGATCTAGTTCATTTAAATATTCTTGTTTATCCTTTGGATTTTTTGGTGAAACAAAATGGTAATCCCAATATTGATCAAAATTTATTTTTGGTGAATTTGATAGCATTGATATAGTAGCAGTATTTGCAGGGGGAAAGAGTTTAATTTTTTCAATTAATGTTCTATTTGTAAATATATTCTGAAAAGTAAAATACTCAACAAGCGCTTTTTTATCGATAGCTCTTTCTGCTATTGGATGCTCTAAGATTGCTTTTTGCTCTGAAGCAAATAAGAAAGTGTTTCCAAATTGAGCGTAATATAGAGGTTTAATTCCATATCGGTCTCTAGCGAGATGAAGATTTTGTTTCTTTGTGTCCCATATTGCGAATGCGAACATGCCATTAAACTTACTAACACAATCTAAGCCCCATTTAGCAAATGCATATAGAACAACTTCGCTATCGGTTTGAGATCTAAATTGATAACCGTACGATTCAAGCTCTATTCTTATTTCATTAAAATTATAAATCTCACCATTGTAACTCAAAACATATCTTTGGTCTGCTGAAATCATAGGCTGATGTCCGGCGGGCGAAAGATCGATTATTGATAATCTACGATGTCCTAGACCTACAAAATTTTCAATCCACTGACCTTCACCATCAGGACCCCTATGAGAGATTATGTCTGTCATTTTTCTTAAATTAATCGGAGACACAGGCTCTTTGCTTAAATTTAGAATACCAGCAACACCACACATTGTTATATACTTTTCTTAATGGTTTTAATTACATAATCTTGCTCTTCATATTTAAGGCCATTGAATAATGGAAAAGAGATACTGCATTCATTCGCAATATACGCGTTAGGAAAGTCTATAGGTTCAATGCCGTATTTATCTTTATAATATTTAAGCATATGAACTGCATGAGTTGCAGGTCTTGTAGATATACCTTCTGACTGAAGGGTATCCATAAAATTATTTCTATCCTCATTATTTTTTATTATTGTATCAAGGCTAGTGTTATTTGCATCAAACATACAGGGATAGGATTGGTATCCGTTTTCAAAGTTTTCAATCTTATTTGGCAATTGGAAAAAGTCTAGAGAGGATAATGCATTGTTGTAACTCTCAGCTAACCTTTGACGTTCATCAATAATTGATTCAGCTCTATCCATTTGCGTTGAACCAATAGATGCCTGAATGTCAGTCATTCTATAATTGTATCCTGCGTAGGGGTGCTCTGCTAATAAATAAGGACGTGCACCATGATGTCTTTGATAGTCAGACATTGCTGCCCCATGATCTCGCATTGATCTAATTTTCTCAGCCAATTCATCGTTATTAGTTGTTATCATCCCACCTTCCCCAGTTGTTATGGATTTACGCGGATGAAAACTAAAAGCACCTGTGTCTCCAAATGTGCCTACATGCTTATTTTTATACTTTGAACCAAATCCACACGCCGCATCTTCAACAACCCAAAGATTATACTTTTTAGCAATATCTAGAATTGGATTCATTTCTGCAGCAAGCCCAAATAAGTGAACAGGTAAAATTGCTTTTGTTTTTGGAGTGATTTTTTTTTCAATTTGATCTATATCTATATTGAAGGTTCGAGGATTAATGTCACAAAAAATAACCCTTCCTCCAAGATGCTCAACAACATTAGCTGTAGAAATCCAAGTAAACGCAGGTACTATTGCCTCATCTCCTTGCTTAAAACCTAGGGCAGCTAAAGATAAATGAAGTGCAGTGGTGCATGAAGTAACTGCTATTGAATTTTTAGAACCTGTATAGGATGAAAATTTTTCTTCAAAATCTTTTACGAAAGGACCTTGAACTACCCATCCGGTTTCAAGAGGTTTTTTTATAGCCTCTATCTCCTCAGAGGTAATCAGTGATCTCGCTATAGGAATTTTCATAAGTTTTTCTCTCTCCAGTCTATTAGTCTTTGCAATCCATCTTTTAAATCATAGCGATATTTAAAACCAAGATCTTTTTCGGCTTTAGAAGGGTCTCCAATACGATTCTGAACCATTTGTCGAGCGTCAGTTTCGCTGTATGGATTATATTTAACTTCTAATTCTGAATTCCTCAGACCAAGAATCATATTACATAAATCTTTAATGCTAGTTTGTACTCCAGTACCAACATTGTAAAATTCATCATCAACTTCTGCTTTCATTGCTAAAATATTACATCTTCCAGCATCTTCAGCGTCAATAAAATCATATGCTTGACTTCCGTCTCCATTAATAATTGGTTGCTCATTTGCATCAATCTTGTTGAGCATAATTGGTATTGCGCCAGTGTATGCAGCAGTCTGATCTTGATGCGGACCATATACATTCATATATCTTAACCCGACATAACTAAGACCGTATCGATCATAAAAAGCTCTGCACATTGCTTCACCAGCAATTTTTGTTGCACCATAAAAATTTCGATTATTAAAAGGGTGATTTTCGGACATTGGAACCTCAACTGCATCACCATATACAGAAGCAGATGATGAAAAAACCAACCGCTTTACATTATTTTTTACACAAGCCTCTAGAACATTGAAGGTTCCCTCGATATTTACATTGAATGCGGTCCTAGGATAATCCTTGCAATGTAGTAACCACATTGCAGATAAATGAATAACTCCATCCACTCCCTTCATGGCATCATTTAAAATATCAATTTCTCTAATATCTCCGCCCTTTGAATACATTTTACATCTTGAGTCATTAAGGCTTGGTTCGATATTAGATTTTTTTCCCCTTGTGAGATTATCATAAATAATTACTTCGGAAATATCGGTTTTCAATAATTCTGAAACAACATGACTACCTATAAATCCGGCGCCACCAATAACCAGAATTCGCGAACCCTTAAGTTTCATATTTTTTTTCTCCTAATATACTAATTAGTATTTTTGATTCATCTACAAACATTTTTTATCTATAATTCTTTATTTTTTTTGAGTTCGTTATAATAATCATCCAGGGCCTCATCCATCGTTCTTGGTTTCCAATCTAATATTTCATGGGCTTTTGAATGCGTTGCTAAAAGAAATGGTACATCACCAGGCAGTGGGGGTTCAAACTTAGATGGAATTTCTCTTCCTACTATTTTTGAGCATTTTTCGTAAAGCTCTTTTATTGATGTTTCTGAACCACCGCAAAGATTAACTGTTTCAGTAGGGAATGGGTCATTATTCAATTTTTTCATTCCTAAAATCAAGCCGTCTACAACATCTTTTACATAAGTGAAATCGCGCGTTTGATTGCCGTCTCCAAAAATGCTTGGTTCTTTAAGTGTTAAGAAAGCTGTCACAACCGGAATCCATCCAATTTCATAATTTATTCTTTGAGGATATCCATATACATTCCATAATCTACAAATCATGGTAGGCACATTGTGCTCGAGTGAATATATCTTGCAGTAGTATTCTGCAAGAAGTTTTGTTGCGCCATAAAAATTTGATGGTTGCGTTTTAGAGCCCTCATGCAAAGGAAGGTCTTCTCTTTCAACAATGCCGTGCACTGCTCCAGAGCCTGTATAGATCAATGATGCACCGGACTCTTTAGCATAGTTCAAACTATTGAGTATGCTTTTACCATTTACATCAAGATCTAATTTAGGATACATCATGCTTTCTTGAAGTCCTGTACAAACGAGGTGGTAAACGAAATCTGCAGAGAAATCAAGATTTGAAGCTAAATCATATTCAACAACATCTTCCTCAATCAATGTAATAGATTCATCTAAATTATCTTTACTTCCATTTTTTAGATTATCAACAACTGTAACCTCATGCCCTTGACTAGCTAATGTATTGCATAAGTTTGAACCCACAAAACCTGCTCCACCAGTTACAAGTATTTTTGAAATATTATCAACCATGAAAATCTCCTATTATTTGAATAATTTTTTTTGAGGCATGTCCATCCCCAAAAATTTCTTGTTTATCTTTAATTTCATCCATTTTTTTAAAGTATTTTAAAAAATCTTCTTTGCCTGCGATTAAGTAGTTATTTTGTGAATTGATTAATTCAACCCATTCTGTTTCATTTCTAAAAACAAAACATGGCTTTTTGACGAAACATGCTTCCTTTTGGACTCCACCTGAATCAGTGAGAATGCCTAAGGAGCTCGTTAGTAAAAACATCATATCAAAATAGCCCAAAGGATCTATGGTTTTAACGTTTTTACTAAATTTTAATTTATAGTTATTAATTTTTTTCTTTGTATTAGGATGGATGACAAAAATAACCTTATGTGGAATTGCTGCCAATATTTCAATGAGCAAAATCATCCGCTCTATTGAGTTTATATTTTCTCTGCGATGAATTGTGCACAATAAATAATTACTTTCACTGACGTTTAATTCATTAATTATATTCGATTTAAATTTTCCATTTTTAATAAAAAAATTGTAGGCATCTAACATCGTATCTCCCACAAAAAAAACCTTTGAATTATCAATACCCTCATTTACCAAATTTTTTTGAGATTGACTAGTTGGTGCAAATAGTAAATCTGCCAAATGATCTGTAATAATCCTGTTAATTTCCTCTGGCATTGATCGATTATAAGATCTAAGACCTGACTCTACATGCGCTAACCTTAAAGATAAATTACAAGCTGCTAGCGCCCCTGAAAGGGTAGAGTTTGTATCACCATATACTATAACTGTGTCCGGTGATTCATCTAACAATATTTTTTCTATTTCTTCAGTTTGGCGCCCAATCATATTGCCATAAGGAAGATCGTTTATATCAAGATTATACTTAGGATCTTCTATTGATAATTGGTCAAAAAAAATTTGGGACATATTTTTATCGTAATGTTGTCCTGTATGAATTGTAAACTCGTTGAAAATATTTTTCTTTTTAATTTCTTTTGTGACCATGGCTGACTTAATGAATTGTGGTCTATTTCCAACTACAGATGCAATTTTCACTCTACTCTTTTACCCATCTTATCCACCTTGCCGATTATTTTTCCAGGATTTCCTACTACAAGCGAAAAAGCAGGAACGTCTTTGGTTACAACAGCACCAGAACCTATGAGGGCATACTCACCGATTGTAACGCCGCAAACAATTGTTGCATTTGCGCCAATGCTCGCAGATTTTTTTACCAACGTTTTCAAATAGTGCTGTGATCCTCTTTGAGGAAATTCAGACCTAGGAAGTTTAACATTTGTAAAAACCATAGATGGACCACAAAAAACATAATCCTCAAGCTCTACCCCTTCGTAAACAGAGACATTATTCTGAATTTTGACATTATTTCCAATTTTGACATTATTTCCAATATTTACATTTTGGCCTATAGAGCAATCTGAACCAATTACTGAGCCAGTTTGTATGTGCGAAAAATGCCATACTTTTGTGTTTTCACCTATAACAACATTGTCATCAACATAAGAAGACTCATGTAGGTAAAATTTTTCTTCACTCATTTTATCAACCTTTATTATTTATCTTATCTGTGGCATGCAAAAGAACTTTCATTACTTCAACTGCATGCATGCCATCTGATTTTTTTTTGATATCTAGTTTCATATTTTTTACGAAGTAGCTTAGCTCTTCAGTAAGCGCTTGTTTTTTTGGATAATCGATAATCCGGGTTTCAGATTCAATTTTTATGGGGATTTTATTATTTAAATCATATTTTTTATCATACAAAATTATAGACTTGTTAGCTGAAGAGTCTTCAAAAGACAACATCCCATTTGATCCTACAACAGTTAGTCTGTGTTCCTTAAAGGGGTGTAGCCAGCTTTCAAAAATATGCGATTCTAAACCATTCTTGAATGTTGAACTAATTAAAACAGAGTCAGCTATTCCTTTCTGTAAAAAATCACTTCCCTTTGCCTCCAAATCGACTATTGATGAATTAGATAAATATAGCAATATTGAAATATCATGTGGTCCTAAGCTCCATAATACGTCTTCATTGGTTCTCACTTGACCAAAATTTAATCTATTGGAATAGATATAATGAATATTACCCAATGTGTTAGAATCAATTAGCTCTTTTATTTTAATTATTGCTGGATGAAAAAGCATGACATGGCCAACCATAAGAGTTACTCTATTTTTTTTTGCTAAAAGATTTAGCTCTTCAGCATCAGTCAGATTTAACGTTAAGGGTTTTTCAACTAAGACATGTTTTTCCGCGCAAATTATTTTTTTAGCTATCTCATAATGAGTATGAGCCGGAGTAGCTACAGTATATCCGTCAAATTCATTGCTTGATAAAGAGTCATCAACATTGTTAAAAATTTTAATTTTTGGATATTTTTTTGAGTATTCATTTAACAAATCAACATCAGAATCAACTACTGCACCTAAGCACCCGAGATCTGCTAGGGTTCGAATATGATTTTTTCCCCAATAACCTCCCCCAATTACACACACTTTTTCACTCATAGGAATTAATTGCCTCAATAACTTTATCTTGATCTTTTTTGGATAAATAAGGATGCATTGGTAGAGACAGGACTGAGTCTGAAGCTTTCTCGCTCTTTTGAAAATCGCCCTTGTTATAATTTAAACTTTTGAAAACTTTTTGTAGATGCAAAGGAATTCTATAATAAATCATCGAGGGAATATCCTTTGATGAAAGATATTCAATAATTGAATTTCTTTTGTCTGGGGATTCTGATAAAATTGTATACTGCGCCCACGATGAGGTGTAATCTTCAGGAACATAAGGACATACATATTTATTGCTAATTTTTTCATTATAGCGATTTGCTACTTTATTACGCAAAATTAGCTCATTATCAAAAATTTGTAATTTTTCAAGAACCACAGCAGCTTGCATAGTATCCAATCTTCCATTCAATCCAATTCTAACATTGTCGTATTTATCTACGCCACTTCCATGGACGCGAATCGATTTCATTTTTTCTGCTAAATCATCATCATCGGTAAATATTGCTCCTCCATCGCCATAACAACCTAGTGGTTTAGCTGGGAAAAAGGATGTTGCAGAAACATCTCCAAATGAACCGGCTCTTTTACCATGAGATGTTCCCCCAAATCCTTGGGCTGCATCTTCAATAATATGCATTTTTTTTTCTTTAGCAAATTTTTCAATCAACCTATATCTTGCTGGCAAACCAAAAAGATCTACAGGAATAATCGCTTTTGGATTTAATTTTTTTGAAACTGCATAATCGTAAGCTTTTTGTAATTCACTAGGATCGATATTAAATGTTGGACTATAAATATCACAAAAGACAGGGGTGGCACCTAACATTCTAATCACTTCACCTGTAGCTATATAAGTAAAAGGGCTTGTTATGACTGCATCTCCTGGCCCTATTTCATAAGCCATTAGAGGGATTATGAGCGCATCTGTACCAGATGAGCACGATATACAATGCTTTCTTGATACATAGTCAGCTAATTTTTCTTCGAGTTCAAACACCTCGGGTCCCATAATATATTTACCATGATCTAAAATACTTTGAAGTCTTTTATCAATTTTAGATCTAATTATTTCTTGCTGCGCTTTTAAATCAATAAATTGCATTATGCTTTAACTACCTTCTTATTGTTTCTACTAAATTTTCCCCTCGTGTCAATAATTAAACTTGATTCCAACTCAATGAGCTTATAATCAAAATCGTCATGGTCAGTACAAAGGATTACCGCATCAAATAACCGCAATGAATTCTTGGTTATTTCTATACTGTTTATTTCTAATGAAAATTTTCTAGATTGGGGTAATTTTTCAAAAAACGGATCTGAAAAATTTAGATCAGCACCTTTTTTTGATAATAAATTCATTATTTCAAGGGAGGGTGATTCTCTAAGATCATCTACATTTTTTTTATAAGACAAGCCTAAAATAAGTAGTTTACTGTTTTTGATTGACTTGCCAAATTCATTCAATGCCGAAGTTGTTCTATCTAAAACGTATTTAGGCATCGAAGTATTAATTTCTCCTGCTAATTCAATAAATCTAGTATACATACCCACCTCCTTGGCTTTCCAGGTTAAATAAAAAGGATCAATAGGTATACAATGCCCTCCTAGTCCCGGGCCAGGATAATATGGTGTAAAACCAAAAGGTTTGGTAGATGCAGCATCAATTACCTCATAAATATCAATGTCCATTCTATCTGCAACCATTTTGAGTTCATTAACTAGGCCAATATTTACTGCACGATGAATATTTTCAAGAATCTTTGTCATCTCCGCAACCTTAGGACTAGAAACAGCAACTGTTGTTTCTACTATTTGATTATAGATTGCATTAACAAGTTTAAGGCAATTTTTTGTAGCTCCGCTAACGACCTTAGGTATGGTTTTAGTAGAAAAGTTTTGATTACCTGGGTCTTCTCTTTCAGGTGAGTAACCAATGAAAAAGTTTTCCCCTATTGTAAATTTCTTCTTGGTGTTTGTTGTGTCAACTATCGATTCAAGATTTGGAATTATTTCCTCCTCTGTGGTCCCGGGATAGGTTGTGCTCTCTAAGATTAAAACTTGGTTTTTCTTGAAGTAAGGTTTTGCAAGGTCAAGGGTGCTATGAATAAAGCTTAAATCGGGCTCATTATGAACACCAAGTGGCGTGGGAACACAAACTAATATAGCGTCCATTTTTGCTATATATGTAAAATCATTAGTAGCTTTAAAATTGCTATCTATAGCTTTCTCTATTAAATCTGAAGATATATGGTCAATATAGCTTTTTCCTGCATTAAGATTTTTTATTTTGTTTTCATCAATATCAAAACCAGTAGTTCGATATCCAACTTCAGAGAATCTTAATATAAGAGGTAGTCCAACATATCCTAGACCAATTATTCCCACAGTAAAATTTCTATTATCAATATCTAATAAGATTTTATCTATTTTTTCGTTCATACTTATGTCATTTTCTTTTTTTAAGTTTAATAAATAGGGATGATGTTATGACAAAAGCAATGATGTAGAAAATATTAATTATAAATAGTTTTAAAGAATATCTTCCAAAAAATATCGGATTACTTGATTCATGGCCTAGGTAAAAAGGCATTCCCAATAATAATGATAATGCCAGTACTCCACTTACTCTATAATCCAATATGAATTCTTTACTTTTCTTATTAATAAATCTTCTGACTTTGCGGAATTTTTTTCTTTCATTAATATCATTGCTGTTTAAATACGATCTTGTAAGTGCCATGGTAATTCCAACTAATAAACCGATAATACCGCTAACTATTAAATTCATTCTTAGATTAAAGTTTGATGATCCTAATGGCAATTCCGGATAATCAAGAACCTGCATTACTGATTTTTCTTGAACCTCTTCAATTTTAGCAAGCTCAAGTTGCTGTTTTAATGTAACATAAACCTGATTTTGTATTTGAACATCTCTGTTCAACCTTCCCAAATCAAGTTCGAGAGAGGGTGAAGATATTTGTCTATTTTGTTCTTTAAATTTTCTTAATTTAATTTCTGATAAATTGAGATCCTTCCCAACAGCAAATATTCTTTGATTGATAAAGCTAATTTTTTCAGTTACGCTTTGTGTTCTAAAGTACTTATTTAAACCCTCAAGTTCTTTTAAGGCTGAATCAGCCAATGCTTTTGCTAGTTCAGGCTCATTGGCCTCAGATTTCAAGAGACTAAACGAGGCAGAGTTTTCAAATCGAAGTGCTTTATTTAACGAAGGAATTGCCATTGCAATAAGTGTATCTCTACCAAAGATTGGATTACTGTTACCATGCGTAAATATTTGATACAATGGTAGCTTTTTATCAATTTTTTTTGTGTAAAATTCTCTCTCTAAAATTTTTCTTGCAAAAACTCTACTATTCATTATTTCTGGTAAAAGCGAGGTGCTTGAAAGATCAGTTGAGGATTCATTAGATGTATTTATGCCAAATTGTGATGCTAATCCGCTCATCGCTCCATAATTATTATTTGATTTTGGTAGTAAAAGCTTTGCACTGCTTTGATATATTGGCTCCTGAACAAAAACTACATAAGTAAATGTCATAAAAATTGACATGAAGACCGAAAGAGCGATAACTTTTGTTTGTTCTGCTAATTTTACAAGTATATCAGAAAAAGAAATTTCACCGTTTTTATTTAAGTCAGCTTGGATACTGATGAAATTTTCATTTTTATTATCATCATTTAAATGGTTTCTTTTATTTTCATCTATATTACTGATTTTGGCAATTATATGGTAAGGAACTTGATCTCGTGATTTCCAATTTGAAACAGCTTGGGGCGTTGTATCTAGAGCTCTAGCTATTTCAGCTAGGCTATTAAACCCAACTTGATTCATTTTTTCTTCAAATTCGTGAAAATTCATAAAAAACTAATCCTAGAGCTGCTTTGATAGAACTACAACAGTTATTACAGAAGAGATGATGGAAGTCCAATTAGTGGCAAACTGTGTTATGTTGAAGGGCTCGGTTGGTTCTTTTTCAATGACCATTATTGTTGATCCATCGGTCACCCTAGGGTTAGAAATAAAATTTTTCGGCTTAACAATACCGTTAGCATAAATTATAATTACGCCATTGCGGTCAGCCGAACGGCTATATCCACCTGCAGCATTTATATAATAATTAATTCCTCTTCCCTTTTTAAATTCAACTATTCCAGGATTAAAAACCTCTCCAACTATATTTACGGTTTTTGTAGCTCTTTTAATGACAATGCTATCTCCAGGCATTAAGGGAATCTTCATATTTTCCCAGGCTACTTGATATTTTTTTTTCTGTTCAAAAGCATCAACCGTTGTCTCATTTTTCAAGTATTTACTTGCTTCAAAATCTCTAAATATTTGAATTCCTGAAACTAAAGCGTCATTGGTAAAACCACCAGCTCTTCTAATAAATGAACCTAAATCTTCATTATCACTTACAATTGGGTAAGATCCCGGTATTAGAACTTCACCTAGGATTTTTACAGTATTTTTTTGAAAGAATTTATAATTTTCATGTACTACAAATTTATCTAGGTTTTGTAAATATATGGGGTTTCTCAACCCTGAACTAAGGACATCTCTTAAATCCACCTCAATCACTTTTTCATAATCTGTCAGAGGATCTCTTCTAATAATTTCTGCTCTATTTAGAAATACAGAATTTAAAAATGTTGAGTCGCTGAAACCTGAGCCTAATTCTATTAAATTTTTTAATGTCATTGACTCAAAATAATTGTATTTGCCTGGTTTTTTAACTCGTCCAATAAGCTCAACATAATTATTTCTTTCAAACATGGGCAATACTGTAATTTTGTCCCCACTCAAAATATTTGTCTTTTTTGCTACATTATAGTTAACATAAAAATTCTTTGATGATTGAGGTCCATTTCTTGGTTGATTCGGGGGAGTTCTTTTTATAGAAATTGTTGAAGAGGCTGTTGGTTTTAAACCTCCAGCATAATCAATTAAATTATCAAGATTTTCATTCTCAAGAACTTCATAAATCCCTGGACGATAAACAGCTGAATCAATGGTAACTGTGCTTAGTCTAGTTTGCACTTTAACTATGTCTTGATCTTTTAACTCAATGAATTTCGGTAGATCTCCGCTATTTAAGTATTCGTAAAGATCAATTGTTGATGATGTTTCATTTTTATGTTTGATTTCAATTTTTCTAAGGGTCCCAGATGTATCAACGCCTCCTACCTGAATTAGGCCAGTAATCAAATTTGAAAATGGATGTATTGCATATACTCCAGGGTTATTTAACTCTCCTACAAAACTCACATTTATTGATTTAAGCGAACCAATTGAAAGGCTAAAAAAGGATGTCGGTTTATTAAGTCCTAATGTAGCATAGACTCTCGAAAATTGTTTTTTTAAATATTCCTCTGCTTCATTGATTTTCATACCTGTCGGACTTAATAAGCCTACCTTTTCGTCATAGATAGTTCCATTTCTTGAAATTGTATATTGCCTTCTTATTTGATTTTCTCCCCAAATTGAAATAATCAATTCGTCTCCTGGTCCAAGTATATAAGAGCCTGGAGTTGGAATATTATCAAAAAATGATAATGTATCAGATCTATTGAAAAAACTATAACCAAAAAATTTATGTTTATATTCACTGGAGTCATTAAAAATGGATCTTTCAAGAGGGTTTTTTAATTTTACTTTTTCAGGAGCGCTTAATTGCTCGAAGTTATTTTCCATTGAATGTTTTTCAATAACATTCTCATCAAGGGTTTGCGCGAAGATAAATCCACCTAAAAATACGTTAACTATTATCATGAAAAAGGATTTAAACATTATGATACTCCCTAAACCATTTAATGAATTTGGGTATTCCCACTTTAATATTTATTTTTGGATTATAGTTTAGTTTATTGATTGAGTGCCTTATATCAGCATATGTTTCAATTACATCTCCAGGTTGGTTTGGCTCGAAATTAATCTTAGCTTTAATTTTGAATTCATCTTCTATGATTTTTATTACATCCATTAACTTTTCACTCTTACTATTTCCTAAATTGAAAATTTCATATTTATAGTCTGATTCTAATGCGGAGATAGTGCCTTTTATTATATCATCTATGTAGGTAAAATCTCTTTTCATTTTGCCGTGATTAAAAACTTTTATTTCTTCATCATTAATAATTTTATTTGCAAAGATATAAAGGGCCATATCTGGCCTATACCATGAACCATAAACGGTAAAATATCTTAGTCCTATTGTTTTTAAATCGTAAAGTTGAGAATATGAATGCGCAATTACTTCGTTAGCTTTTTTTGTTGCTCCGTACAACGATATTGGTTCGTCAGTACCATGTTCGATTTTATAAGGTAAATCTTTTCCATTGCCATAAACTGATGAACTAGATGCATAAATTAAACTTTCAACATCGAATTGTCGGCAAAGCTCGATTATATTTACAAAACCAACTAAATTTGACTCTACATAAGCATGAGGATTAATCAGGCTATATCTTACTCCAGGCTGTGCGGCTAGATTAACAACCTTTTGAGGTTTAAAGTTTTTGAAGGTCTTTTTTAGTTCATTAAATTCATTAATGCTTGTTTTTTCAAATTTAAAATTTGATTTTGACTTTAAATTTTTTAATCTTGATAATTTTAATTCCTGATCATAATAATCGTTAATGTTATCAATGCCTAAAATTTCATAACCATTATCTATTAATTTTCTTGTTAG
>MDTD01074995.1_pt1 | contig 15846 bp, 20 predicted proteins | sample 811221 | NCBI WGS metagenome assembly MDTD01 (sample SAMN05326646, study PRJNA326480) | marine metagenome | isolation source: seawater | place: Pacific Ocean: South West | collected 2011
TTGGTTGCGGGGGTAGGATTTGAACCTACGACCTTCAGGTTATGAGCCTGACGAGCTACCAGACTGCTCCACCCCGCGATGTTTATTTCTTCTTTATATTTATTGCTTGAAGTTTATCTTTTTCTTCTTTTATATCGTAAAGTATCTTTTGATCCTCTTTGAGTACTCTAAGTTTAGACTTTTCAAGTGCAGAAACGTGAAGAAAAATATCTTTTTTTGTTTCATCGTCAGTTATAAACCCATAACCTTTTTTGGCATTAAACCATTTTAATTTACCAGATGGCATTGTTATTCCTCTCATTTTATATAAAATTAGTATCTGTTTTTAAGTTTTTGAAGTTTTTTAATTCTTTTTAGGTTTTCAGTTTGAACTCTTTTTTTTCTTTCAGATGGTTTTTCATAAGTACTTTTCATTTTCATTACTTTAAAAAAACCTTCCTTTTGAAGTTTCCTTTTTAAAACCCTAATAGCTTGTTCTACATTGTTATCTTTAACGTCTATTTTAATAAAAACCTCCAGTTAATTTCCATGCTAGTTATCATCTAAGAACTTATTTGTCTAGATAGAAGCTTCTTGTGCCTTTTTTTCCTCTCTAATTTTAGCTTTTTTTTCTCTTTCGACTCTTCTTTTAGCTTTATCCAAACTTTTCTGAAAAGCTTCCTGAGTGCATAAAGCAAGAATTACTGGATCTCTTGGTTTTAAGTTAGAAAAGTTCCAGTAACTTCTTTTACGTATTAGAGAAACTGTGCCTTTTGTGCTCCCCACAAGTTTTGAAATCTGACCATCAGTTAGATCTGCTGCATTTTTACATAACCATAAAATAGCATCTGGTCGATCTTGTCTTTTTGAAAGTGGTGTGTACTTTGGTTTTTTTCTCTCCTTCACCTCAACTTCATCCAATTTTTTTAGCAGTTTTAATTTTTTTGAAGAGTCATTTGAGCAAAGCTCTATCTCTTCCCTAGAAAGCTGACCTGCTAAAATAGGATTGTAAGCTTTTATGCCCTTTGCAACATCTCCATCAGCGATACCTTTAACTTCAAGTTCATGTAAGTCACAAAATTCTGCAATTTGTTTAAAAGTTAGTGTTGTATTTTCGACAAGCCAAACTGCAGTTGCTTTTGGCATAAAAGGTGAATCTGTCATAAACTATTTTTTTTTTCTTAGGTTACTGAATTTTTTGTTATATTTACTTACTCTTCCTTTATCTAGAATTTTTTGAGCTCCCCCAGTCCAAGCATAATGAGATTTAGGATCAATATCAAGTTTCAGGGTATCGTTCTCTTTTCCCCAAGTAGATCTAGTTTCAAACTCTGATCCGTCAGTCATCACAACTTTTATTTTGTGATAATCAGGGTGTGTATTTTTTTTCATGATCGGTGTTTTATATGATTAATGGTTTTTACTCAATATCTTTTTTTAATATTAAATGTTTTAATTCATCATGTATCAAAGAGTTTGAAGCTACTATATTCTTTTTTGTTGGAAAGCTATCGTCACTTTCAAATTCTTCCACAAATCCCCCTGCTTCTTTTATAATAATCATGCCCGCAGCGACATCCCAATAATTTAACTCCCTTTGCCAATAACCATCAAACCTACCGCATGCTATATATGCCATGTCAAGCGTAGCACTCCCATATTTTCTAATTGGTGAAAAAACTTCTTTTGAAACTTTAATAAATTCAGAGAAAATTTTATCCTTATTTATGCTTTTATATTTGGGTCCTCCAGTTACCAAAAGAGATTCATTCAGTTTTTTCTTTTTAGAAACTCTTATTCTTGAATTATTTAAATAAGATCCGTTTCCTTTTTCTGCATAAAACATTTCATTTTTGATAGGATCAAAAATCACTCCACATTTTATTTCATTTTGTTCTTCATAAGCTATAGATATAGCAAATTGTTGAATTCCATTTAAAAAATTCATAGTTCCATCTATAGGATCTATAATCCATCTATTATTAAAATTGGAATTATTTATAGTTCCGGCCTCCTCTGTCAAAATACCGTACTCAGGATGAGCTTTTTGTAATTCTCCTATAATAATTTTTTCTGTTCTCTTATCTGCAGAAGTAACAAAGTCACCAGGACCTTTAGAAGAGACTTGTAAATTTTCTATTTCACCAAAATCTCTTATTAAAGATTTTGAAGCTTTCATACATGCCCTAATAATTATATTAATATGTGGAGAGTTCAATCTCATTAATTGACTCTTTTTACATACTCTAAAGTTCTAGTATCAATAATTATTTTTTCACCACTCTCAATAAAAGGAGGGACATTTATTCTAACCCCGCAATCAAGCATAGCTGGTTTGTAAGATGAGGAAGCTGTTTGATTTTTAATTGCTGCATCAGTTGTTTCAATTACACACTCTATATTTTTTGGCAATTCAATGGAAATTGGTTTGTCTTCCATAAAAGAAATAATTACTTCTAAATTCTCTTTAAGTAATTTATGTTGCTCACCGGCGATAGTTTTAGAGATTTCCACTTGTTCAAATGTTTCATTATCCATAAAGTGACAACTTTCTCCGTCTAAATAAAGAAAATTAAATTTTTTTTCATTTAATTCTGCTTTTTCAATCGTTTCAGAAGATCTAAATCTTTCATTTAGTTTGGTGCCTTTAATTACACTTTTTAATTCTACTTGATTAAATGCACCTCCTTTTCCAGGCTTCACATGTTGAACTTTTATTACAGACCAGTAATCATTTTTATATTCAACTATCATACCTGGTCTTATTTCATTAGCTGTTATTTTCATTTAAATACTTTAATTGCAAGTTCGGGTTTTAGCATTGGGTTATCCCAGATATAACTTGATAATGCAATATATTTAGCTCCGTTTTTAAGCAAATTTTTATAATTTTTATTATTTATACCTCCAATAGCAACAACTGGTATTTTAATATTTTTACTTGCCCATTTCAAAGTTTTCAAATTGGCCTTTACTGCGTTCGGTTTTAGTTTTGATTGATAAAAAGACCCAAGTGCCAAATAATCAGCATTATATTTAACGGCATTTTTTGCAAATTTTTTTGAATTATGACAAGTAATCCCTAAAATTTTTTTGTTAAGAATATGTCTTGCCAATTTCTTTGGTCCATCTGACTGACCCAGATGGCACCCATCAGCATTAACCTGTGATGCTAAATTATAATTATCATTGATAATAAATTTTACTTTATATTTTTTTGTTATCTTTTGTATCTTTTTAGCTATTTTATAGATTTCGTTATTTCGATATTTTTTAAGCCTGAGTTGAAAAAATGCGATATTTCTTGATGACAAAACTTTTTTTAAGCTCGAATAAAAATTTCTGTCGATTTTATTTGGTGAAATTAAATAAACAATTTTTCTCAATTATACTATGCCGCTGACTCTTTTTCTAGATCTTCAGACCATACTCCTTTTGAGGAAAGACCATTCATTTTAGCTCTATGACTAAAAGCATTTTGAATATTATCTAAGTTATTTTGATCTTTTCCAAATTCTTTTAAAGCGCTAGCTTGCAATCCTCTACCATATGAAAAAGTAATTAAAAATTTAGTATCATTTATCTTATTAATTTCATTTAAATTTCTGCTCGCTTCTATTTCAGTTTGACCTCCAGATAAAAATGCGATGCCTGGCACGGATTCTGGAACATTTTTTTTTAAACAATCTAAAGTTTTTTTAGCTATTTCAACTGTATTGGACTTTTTTTTACAATCAGATCCTGGAACAATCATATTTGGTTTAAGAACTGTACCTTTTAAATCGACTTTATGTATTTCAAGTTCATTAAAACACTCATTTAATACGTTAGTAGTTACTTGATAACACTTTTCTATGTCATGAAAGCCATCCATTAAAACTTCTGGTTCAATTATTGGTACCATATTAGCTTCCTGAACAAGCGCAGCATATCTGGCGAGAGCATGTGCATTTGATTTTATCGATAATGCCGATGGGTATTTTTTATCAATTTTATATACTGCTCTCCATTTAGTAAATCTAGCTCCAAGATCATAATACTCTTTAAGCCTATCTCTTAGACCATCTAAACCTTCGGTAATTGTTTCCTCGGTTGATCCAGCTAAAGGTTTTGCTCCCTTATCAACTTTTATTCCTGGAACTGCCCCGTGCTTTAAAATTAATTCAGGGACACTAGGCCCTAAAGTAGTCTTTTGTCTTAGAGTTTCATCAAATAAGATTACCCCTCCTATAAAATCTTTCATCGCACTAGAGCTAAATAAAGTTTGTCTAAATTTTAACCTATTTTTTTCTAAATTTTCAACATTAATACTAGCAAATCTTTTTGCAATCGTTCCTGTGCTTTCGTCAGCAGCTAAAATACCCTTACCTTTAGCACACATTTTTTTTGCTATTTGATTTAATTCCATAATCGCTATTTATTTTAAAACACTTAGACCAGGCAAGTCTTTTCCCTCTAAGTATTCTAGAAAAGCACCTCCCGCTGTTGATAAGTGTGTAAATTCTAGTTTTTCCTCACATCTTCTAATTGCTGAAATTGTGTCTCCCCCTCCCAGTATTGAAGTTAAAGATTTATTTTTTGTATTATCAGAAATTTTCTTTGCAATAGATAATGTCCCACTCATAAAATTTCTATTTTCAAAATATCCAGCTGGCCCATTCCACAAAATAGTATTAGAATTTTCGATTTTATCTATAATTTTCAAAATTGTTTTTTTTCCGATATCTAAAATTATTTCATTATTGCTAATATCTTCTAATTTTTTATTTTGGCCCAAACCAGAAAAATTTGTCCCAACATTACAATCTTCAGGTACAATTATTTCACATTTACATTTTTTTGCTTGTTCGTAAATTTTTTTAATTATTGCACTTGTATTCTTTTCAATTAACGAATTTCCAATATTGTAACCTTTATATTTTAGAAAGTTGTTTGCCATAGCACCAACTATTATTAAAGTATCAACTTTATGTATTAAATTATTGATAACATTAATCTTTGTGGAAATTTTAGCTCCACCGATAATACAGGTTACAGGATTTTTTTTATTTTTGATAACAAGATCAATAGACTCCATTTCTTTTTTAAGTAGAGGTCCAGCGTATGATTTTTTTGCGCATAAAGCTACTTGGTGAATTGATGCTTGTTTTCTGTGAGAACACGAAAAAGCATCGTTAATATAGATATCACAAAGAGAAGCAATTTTTTCTGAAAATGCTTTATCATTTTTGATTTCTTCTTTAAAAAATCTAATATTTTCAATTAAAATTATTTCACCTTCTTTTTGGTATGAAAATTTATCTTTTAATTCCTCATTTAGGTCTCCCATAAAAAAATAAACATTAGTTTCTATTTTTTTTTTTAGATGTTTATAAATAGGCAATAAGGACAGTTCAGAAATTTTTGTTCCTTTAGGCCTACCTAAGTGGCTTAAAATGATAATCTTTGCTTTTTTTTTAATTAAACTTCTAATCAATGGTAAACATTGAGATATTCTGGTGTCGTCTTGAATTACACTATTCTTTATTGGAACATTTAGATCTAATCTTAAAAGTACGGTTTTACTATTAATATCTAAATTTTCAGAAAAAAAATTTATGTCACTCATTGATTAAAATTATTTTCTTAAATTTTTTTGTATTATATTCAAAATCTTATCTTCTGTTAAATCAAAATGCTCGTATATCTTTTTGTATGGAGCACTTTCGCCATATTCATCAATTCCAAAACAATGACCTTTGTTCCCTTTATATTTTTGCCAAGAAAAAATACTACCAGCTTCGATTGTAAAAGTAGTTGAATTTTCATCTAATAAATTTTTTCTATAACTTTCCGGCTGTTGATCAAATAGTTCCATGCATGGCATCGATATTACTTTTGAGTCTATGCTGTTTCGTTTTAGATTTTCTTGAATTTTCAAAGCTAACTCAACTTCAGATCCAGAAGCAATAAGATTTACTTCACTGTTGTGTGAAGTTATTTTAACTTCATATGCACCGTTAGCACATTTATTATTAATTGAATATGTTGGATTTATGTATGGAAGTTTTTGTCTCGATAACACAATGGCGCTGGGTGTGTTTTTAGTTTTTAATGCTATTTCCCAGCATTCTAAAGTTTCATTTATATCAGCTGGCCTGAAAACATTTAAATTAGGAATAGCTCTTAGTCCTGACAGTTGCTCAATCGGTTGATGAGTTGGGCCATCTTCACCTAGTCCAATCGAGTCATGTGAAAAAATATATATTATTTTTAAACCCATTAGAGCTGATAACCTGATTGACGGTTTGCAATAATCAGAAAAAATTAAAAATGTTCCGCCATATGGTATAAATCCAGCGTAAAGAGCTAATCCATTCATAATTGATGCCATACCATGTTCTCTAACTCCGTAATGTATATAATTTCCATTAAAATTTTTATGATTGATCGCATTAGATTTTGCAGTTTTAGTATTATTGGAACCGCTTAAATCAGCTGAACCCCCAATTAGTTGAGGAAGAATAGTTGATATGGTTTCAATTACATTTGAAGAGCATTGTCGTGTGGCTAAACTAGGCTTAGTCTCAAAATATTTTTTTTTTTCCTCTAATATAATTTTTTCTAAATCTTCCGTGTCAGTTGTATAAATTTTTTCCAACTCCATTTTTTTTTTTGAATCTTGTTTTTTTAGAGAGGCTTCCCAACTCTTTTCTAAATCCTCTCCTTTTTCTCCGATTTTTCTCCAGTCATTTAAAATATTTTCTGGTAAATCAAATGGATCATAATTCCACTTAAGTTTTTTTCTTACTAAACTAATTTCTTCATCACCTAATGGAGCCCCATGTGAAGAGGCTTTTCCAGATTTATTAGGAGAACCATATCCAATAATAGTTTTACATGAGATTAAAGTGGGTTTATTTGATTTTTTAGCTTTAGAAATAGCTCTTGAAATTTGTTTTTCATTATGACCACCTATCTCTAAAAAGTTCCAACCATATCCTTCAAATCTTTTTTTATAATTATCTGAAACACTTAAAGAGGTCGAACCATCAATTGATATTTTATTATTATCGAAAAAAACTATTAAGTTTTTAAGCTTTAAGTGACCTGCCAAACTCATTACTTCATGGCTAATTCCTTCCATTAAATCTCCATCACTTGCAATCACATAAGTTTTATTATTGATCAAACTTGATCCAAATTTTTTTCTTAAAATTTCTTCAGCTATAGCCATGCCAACTGCATTTCCTAATCCCTGTCCGAGAGGACCCGTAGTAGTTTCTATGCCTGTTCCTTTTTTATATTCAGGATGGCCTGCACAAATAGAACCTAATTGCCTAAATTTTTTTATATCTTCAATCGAAACAGATTTGTAACCTGTTAAATAAAGCAGCGAATAGAGAAGCATAGATCCATGACCAGCAGATAAAATAAATCTATCTCTATTAATCCAGTCCGGATTTTTTGGATTAAACCTCAGGTGGTATTTAAATAAAACAGTTGCCACATCAGCCATTCCCATTGGCATACCTGGATGACCAGAGTTTGCTTTCTGCACAGCATCGATGGACAAAAACCTTATTGCGTTTGCTAATTGATTAAAATTTACATTCACCTTTAATAACCTATATAGACTTAAACTAAGTATATCAATAATATGATATAATATTTTATGAGCATAATTGAGAAGAAAGAAAAAAATTTAATTCAATTAATCGATAAGCTTAACTCTATTTCTTTAACTTATTCACAACCCAATTATGAAATTGAAAAGATTAAAACTGAAAAGAATGAAATAATGAGACAGAAAATTGAAATTGAAAACAAAAATCAAGAATTGATAAGAGAGCATAAATTTTTAAAAGAGAAAATCAAAAATTTACAATTAGAGGTTAAAAAAAAGCTAGAGTTCGAAGAAAGTTTTAATCAGGAAATTGAGGAATTAAGCCAAGAAACTGAGGATTTAGTAGCTGAAATTGAAAAATGGCAAACGTAAATATTAAATTCAATAATAAGGACTACATACTTTCGTGTGACGATGGTCAAGAAGAGTCACTAATAAAATTGACTAAATTTTTAGATAATAAATACTCAGAATTAAAAGATAAGTTAGGAAATATTGGAGAAAATAAGCTTTTATTAATTACGACTATTCAATTGATCGATGAATATTTCGACTTGAAACAAAAAATTAGTCTACAAAAAAATAAATTGGACGAAATATCAAATAAGTTTAAAGAAATTAAAGCATTAGCTATTGAATATAAAAAAGATAAAGATAACGAAATACATAAACTAAATGAGGAGTTAGATAAATTTAAAAAAACAATTGAAAGAAATAATTCAATGTACGAAGCAATGTTAGATAAAACTTCGCAATCTCTTGAGAAAATCATTTCAAATTCAAAATCTCTATCTTAAATTCATTAGATGGATAAAAAAACATTAATAAGAAAAAAGTATCTTCTAAAAAGAAAAAATAATTATTTTCAAATAAAAAAATCTTTTTTTTTACCTCTAATTAAATTATTAAAAAATACAAAAAAAAAAAATATTTCAATCTACTATCCTAGTTTTTATGAGGTTGATATATTAAAAATTTTTGAGATAAGTTTTTTTAAAAGATTTAAATTTTTATTACCTGCTATAGAAGAGAATAATCAAATGAATTTTTATTATTGGAAAAAAAATGACATTTTACAATTAAATAAATTTGGTATACCTGAACCTTTTAAAAATAAAAAAGGAATTCCTAATATAATTTTAGTTCCTTTATTAGCTTTTGATTCTACAAAAAACAGATTGGGTTATGGCAAAGGTTTTTACGATAGATATTTAAATAAATTTAAAAGTCTAAATAAAAAAACTATTTCTATTGGTGTTGCATTTTCTTTTCAAAAGCATAAAAACCTTCCATTAAATAAAAAGGATTTTCAGCTAGACTATATAATTACAGAAAAAGGAGTAATATAATGAAAATTTTAATTTTAGGTGATGTAATGGGTTCCTCTGGCAGAAAAGTGCTTAAAAAAAATTTACTTACAATTATTGAAGAAAACAAAATAGATTTTGTAGTTATTAATGGGGAGAATGCAGCAGACGACGGAAAGGGCATTACTAAAGATATAGCTGAAGAGTTTTTCAATGATGGAATTGATGTTATTACTTCAGGTAATCATATCTGGGACAAGGGAGAAATATCAGATTTTATTGAAAAAGAAAATAGACTTCTTAGGCCTGCGAACCTAGTTGATGGATCTCCCGGAAAGGGATTTGGAATTTTTTTATCAAAGAATAAAAAGTTTAAAGTCGGTGTAATAAATTTGATGGGAAATGTTTTTATGCGGAAAACAGATGATGTATTTAAAAAAGCAAAAGAGCTGTGTAAAAAAATTATTTTAAAAAAAAATGTGGACTTCTCTATAATTGATTTTCATGGTGAGATTACAAGTGAGAAAATGGCTATAGGACATTTTTTTGATGGTTTAACAACTTGTGTTGTTGGTACTCACACACATGTTCCTACTGCTGATACAAGAATATTAGACAAAGGAACAGCTTATCAAACTGATATTGGAATGTGTGGAGATTATAACTCAGTAATTGGGATGAATAAGGAAAATTCAATAAAAAAATTTTTTAAGGATAAAGAAGCAACTAAACATTTTCCATCAGATGGTGAGGGTACATTATCTGGAATAATAGTTGAGGCAGATGAAAAAACTGGGTTAGCAAAAAAAGTTTCAAGGTTAATACTGGGCGGAGTTTTAGAAAAATAATTATGGCAGGACATTCTCACTGGGCAGGGATAAAACATAAAAAAGGAAGAGCCGATAAAGAGAGATCAAAAATATTTTCAAAGCTTTCAAGAGAAATTACTGTTGCAGCCAAAATAGGAGACAAAAACCCTAATATGAATCCAAGGCTTAGAACTGCAATCCAGGCTGCAAAGCAAGCAAATATGCCTAAAGAAAATATCTCGAGAGCGATAAGCAAATCAGAACTTAGTAATGATAAAAATTATGAGAATCTAAGGTATGAAGGTTTCGGTCCTTTTAATTCTGCATTAATAATTGAGACATTAACCGATAATAAGAATAGATCTGCATCTACTATTAGAACAATATTGCAAAAAAATGGAGGTAGATTAGGTGAAACTGGATCTACAACTCATATGTTTAATAATTATGGCATAATTCATATTGAAAAAAATAAAATTAGTGAAGACGAGGCCTTTGAAATTGCATCAAGTTCTGGAGCGAAAGATTGTTTAAAAATTGATGATTTTCATGAAATAATTACCGCTAAAGAGGATTTTTATAAAATTAAAACTGAGTTTGAGAAGAAAATAGATAATTTTGCTTATTCAGCAATAGAATGGAGAGCAAATAATTATTTAAAATTAAATAAGGAACAGAGCAAAAAAATGATAGAAGTATTAAATAGTTTAGAAGAACTAGATGATACTCAAAATATATTTACAAATATAAAAGTAGAAAATTGATTGTTAATGATGGTAATTGGTATAGATCCCGGGCTTAGTGGAGGAATAGCTATTTTGCAGAAAAAAAAAGTTTTAGGTGTTTTTGACATGCCTGTAATGTCGGAAGGTAAAAAGAATAAACGGCAACTTAACAGTTCTCAACTTGTAAATATTATTAATGATTACATTGTCCAAAATGAAGAAATATCTGTGGTAGTAGAACAGGTTAATGCCATGCCAGGCCAGGGAGTTACCAGTATGTTCAATTTTGGTCAAACTTTTGGAGCTATTAAAGGTGTTTGCGCGGCTTTAAAGTTGCCTATTTTCTTTGTAAGACCTTCAAAATGGAAAAAACATTTTGAATTATTAAATTCATCTAAAGATGCAAGTAGGACTAAAGTGATCGAGATGTATCCATCATTGTCAAATCAATTATCTAAAAAAAAAGATGTAAATAAATCTGACGCTATTTTGATAGCTAGGTTTTATATCGAAACAAGATTAAAAGATTAAAATAAGTATTTATTTTAATAAATACGCCAAATTCATGACACATTCTAAAAGTAATCATCCTTTATGGAACAAGATATTGCAGCTCAAGTTGTTGGCTTAGGAGGAGCATCAGACTTTACATTGTTGAGTCTGTTTATGAGAGCAGATTTTGTAGTAAAATTTGTGATAATTTTATTAATAGCAAGTTCAATCTTCTCATGGGCATTAATTTTTGATAAATTTAAATTGTTTAAAAAAATCAACAAATCAACAGAAGACTTTGAAAAAAAATTTTGGAAAGCTAGGTCCGCTGAAAGTTTTAACAGTAATCTTCCAGTAAATACTTCGGATCCAGCTACATTAATTTTTAAAGCTGCTATGGCTGAATTACTTAAAACCAAAAGGCAGTCATCATCTGTGCAATCAGCTAGGGTTGAAAGAATATTAGAGATTGCAACAGACAATGAATTAAAAAAAGTTGAGAAAAATTTTACCTACTTGGCTACAATAGGATCTACAGCTCCTTTCATAGGTTTATTTGGAACAGTATGGGGAATCATGAACTCATTTCAATCAATTGCTATTTCAAGAAATACAAGTTTAGCAATAGTTGCTCCAGGAATTGCAGAAGCCTTGTTTGCAACAGCTTTAGGTTTACTTGCCGCTATACCTGCTGTAGTTGCCTACAATAAATTCAATAGCGACTCTCGAAGATATTTCTCAAAAATTGATAACTTTTCAAAAAGATTTTTATCAATAATTTAAAAATGGCATTTAATTTTAACCGCTCAAAAAATGAACCAATGAGTGAAATAAATGTTACGCCATTTGTAGATGTTATGCTTGTTCTTTTAATAATTTTTATGGTTACTGCGCCTTTACTGACTGTTGGCGTGCAAGTAGATTTACCTGAGTCTGCTGCTGACTCACTTCCAGATGATCAAGAACCTCTAACTATTAGTATAAACTCTAAGGGTGAGATTTATATTCAAGAGCATCAGGTAACATATCAAAAAATGGTGCCAAAATTATTAGCAATTGCTAAAAATAGAACTGATACTAGGATTTACGTCAGAGGAGATAAAAATATCAATTATGGAAGAGTGTTGGAAGTAATGGGAACGTTATCAGGAGCTGGATTCTCAAAAGTTGCTTTAATTTCCGAACCTTACAAGAATTAGGATGATATATGACAAAAAGCTTATTGTACTCTCTAACTTTTCATATCTTGATGATTGCTCTTACTATAATTAGCTTACCTTTTATGCTTAGAGACCCAATAGATCTTCCACCAATAGTTTCTGTAGAGCTAATACAGATTTCTGATAAAACAAATATCCCTTATGCCCCTAAGGCAAGAAAGATTATTGAAGAAACAAAAAAAAAAGAGGAGGAGAGAGTAGTATCAGAACAAGCACCCCCAGCAGCTAAAGCGAAGGAGAAACCTGATAGAATACCTTTACCTAACGAGAAAAAAGAGGAAAAAAAAATAGTTAAAAAAAAACAAAATCCAGAGGAAATAAAACCACAAATTAGGCAATCATCTGAGTTTGAAAAAAAAGAGATAATTGATACTAATCAAATTGCTGCCTTAATAGATAAAGCAAAAGAAGTAGAGGCAGTGAAACAAAAAGAGGAAAATAAAATTACACAAAGTGCCAAAAAAAATTCATTTACATCCAGTTTAACTTTATCTGAAGAAGATGCTTTAAAAGCACAAATTTTTGGTTGCTGGAGCATTCCTTTAGGACTACCTTATGATGAAAATCTATTAGTTAGAATAAAGTTAAACTTAAAAAAAGATGGAACTATTATAAAATCAGAAATATTGGATCACGAGAGAATGAATAGACCAGGGCAGAAATTTTATAAAGTCTTAGCTGAAAGTGCTTTAAGAGCTGTAAGACTGTGTCAACCATTAAAAGTACCTCCTACTGGTTATGAGAAATGGAAAGATCTTCAGCTTAATTTTAACCCAGTAGAAATGTTAAAAGGATAAATGAAAAAATTATTATCAATTATTATATTAAATTTGCTTTTAATTAGTAATTCTTTCGCGTTAATTGAAGTTGATATCACTAGAGGAAATCTAGATCCACTGCCTATAGCTGTTTCTCCTTTACACGTCGATATCAAATCTGAAGAACATAAAGGCATTAAGGTTAAGGAACTTGGAGATAAGATCTCGGAAATAATTGAAAAAAACTTTAGAGGAACAGGTTTATTTAATCCTTTAAAAAAAGAGGCATTTGTTCAAAAACCAGACATTGCACACTTAAAACCCAGGTTTGAAGATTGGAGATTAATAAAAGCACAAGCTTTAATCACTGGAAAACTTTTAGTAAAAGACGATAAACTAAAGGTAGAGTTTAGACTTTGGGATTTAACTGCTGCGAAAGAAATGACCGCCCTAGCTTTTACTACCACTCCATCCAATTGGAGAAGAGTGGCTCACATTATTTCAGATAAAATATATGAGAGATTAACAGGAGAGGAAGGTTACTTTGATACTAGAATTATTTATGTGGCTGAAAGTGGACCAAAAAACCAAAGAGTAAAAAAATTAGCAATAATGGATCAGGACGGAGCAAATACTAAATACCTTACATTGGGAAATGAATTAGTATTAACTCCAAGATTTAATCCTACTAATCAAATGGTGACCTATATGTCCTATTTTAGAAATATGCCGAGAGTTTATTTATTAGATATTGAAACTGGTACGCAGGAAGTTGTAGGAAATTTCCCAGGAATGACTTTTGCACCGCGATTTTCACCAGATGGAAAAAAAATTATAATGAGTTTTGCTAAAGATGGAAATTCCGATATTTTTACAATGGAATTAGAAACAAGAATTGTTGAAAAAATAACTGAACATTCTTCAATAGATACCTCACCTTCATTTTCACCAGATGGAAAATTTATTGCTTTTAACTCGGACAGAAGTGGCTTACAGCAAATATACGTAATGAGAAGTGATGGAAGTGGAGTTAAAAGAATAACTTTTGGTAAAGGAATTTATGGAACACCCGTTTGGTCTCCCAGGGGGGATTTGATTGCTTTTACGAAAATGCATAAAGGTAAATTTTATATTGGCGTAATGAGAACTGACGGAACTGGAGAAAGATTATTAACGGAGAATTATTACCAAGAAGCTCCATCATGGTCACCAAATGGAAGAGTGCTAGTTTTTTATAGAGAAACAAAAGCAGGTTTAAAAGGAGAGGGATTTTCTGCCAAATTATGGTCAATAGATATTACAGGTTATAATGAGAGAAAGCTTTCTACGAAAACTGACGCTTCAGACCCATCTTGGTCCTCATTATTATCAAAGTGAGGTTGTATTTAATGTAAAATATACTTGAATAATTTCTAATAATTTGAAATAAATTACGATAAACCTAGGGGAAAAAATGATGTTAAACAAGAATTTAAAAAATATATTACTAGTAATTTTCGCGACTTTAGTATTAAGCGCATGTTCAACAGCAAAAAAGTCTGGAGACATTGAGGGCGATGTTTATACTGGTAAAGAAACAGTTGAATATTTAGCAAGCGGTGTTCCTGACAGAGTATTTTTTGCTACAAATAAATCATCTTTGACAACAGCTTCAAGAGCAACACTGAGAAAACAAGCAAATTTTTTAAGAAAGAATAAAAATTTGAACGTTACTATTGAAGGTCACGCAGATGAGAGAGGTACAAGAGAATACAATTTAGCTTTAGGAGAGAGAAGAGCTAACGCTGCAAGAGATTACTTAATGACATATGGAATTTCTGGAAAACGTATATCAGTAATAAGTTACGGTAAAGAAAAACCTGTAAATCCTGCGTCATCACCTTTGGCTTGGTCTCAAAATAGAAGATCAGTAACAGTAAAAGTCAATTAATTTTTAATTTAAAAAAGACCCTTTAGTAGAAGTATTAAAGGGTCTTTTTTTTGCCATCTTATACAAATAATAAATGAATCATGCATTGCAGTAAAAATTTTATATATTTATTTTTTATAGTTTCAGTTGTTTTTGCTTTTACAATTTCTAAAGCTGAAGAAGAGGAAATTTATTTAAAAGCTATCTCGGATCAAATTCAAGTTATAACTAAAGATCTTAAAACTCTTGAAAAAGCAGTTTACCAAAAATCAGAAATCACATCGTCAATAAGTCTAAGCAACTCAAAAACTGATGGATTGAATGAAGATATAATGACAAAGCATCTCTTAAAATTAAATGAGATTGAAGATCAATTTCGAGTATTAACAAATAAATTTGAAGAAGTAAGTTTTAAATTGGATAAACTGTCTACCAGAGTGACTAAGATTCAAACTGATACACAACTAAGATTTTCTGATTTAGAGACAGGTTCGACATCTTCACAAAATAAAAAACAAACGAATTTACCTGGATCTAGTAAACCACAAGACTTTGGAGCAAGTCCTGGATATCAAATGTCAAACTTGCCTAAAAACCAATCAATCAATTCCGTTGAGAGTGCAAAAACTGTAATAACAGAGGAACCGGAAAAAAAAGAATCTTTATTGCCTGATAAGTCTCCAGCGGATCAGTATGAATTTGCTGTGAGTTTTATGAAGATAGGAGATTATGAAACAGCAGAGTTCGCACTAAAAGAATTTATAGAAAAAAATAAGGATCATGATCTTGCAGGTAGCGCTCAATATTGGTACGGAGAAACGTTTAGAATAAGGCAGCTATATTCTGATGCTGCCACAGCCTATTTGGATGGATACCAGAACTATCCTAAAAGTAAAAAGGCACCAGATAATTTATTAAAGTTAGGCATCACTATGGTTCAATTAGGGGAAAAAGATCAGGGTTGTAAAATGATTTCTGGATTGAAAAAAGAATACCCAAAAGCAAGCAAGTCTGTGTTACAAAAAGCTCAGTATGAGCAAA
>MDTD01202966.1_pt1 | contig 15846 bp, 7 predicted proteins | sample 811221 | NCBI WGS metagenome assembly MDTD01 (sample SAMN05326646, study PRJNA326480) | marine metagenome | isolation source: seawater | place: Pacific Ocean: South West | collected 2011
CGGGCATCTTGACCACTTGGAACCAAGTCCACCCTTCCTTCGCTAATTTGCCCCAGCCGAATGCGGCTGTACAATTCGTCTTCAAAGAATGCTTTAGACATCTCATAGGTGACGTCCCCTTGACTCTCGTAATAGGAAAAACCTTTAACCGTATAAGATGATGCCCCCCAGTTGGCTTGCAACCAACTCTGACCGCACCACTCTTGAATGCTGGTATTGGTTTTGAGGGTCTGCGGGTATTGCAGAGCATCAAGAGGCGTGAATACTGAGGTCATGTTGGCATAATCATAAATCCCAGCAATGAACTTTCTGATATAGTTTAATTTCATCACCGGCACCGCCCCCGTTTGTGTGCGGTCGGGGTTGTCGGCCTTCACTTGCTTTTCGGGCAAAAAATCTTCGGTGACAAACACCAATACCGCATGCCCCTCGCGCATTTCGCCGTAGCGGTTTTGTTCTAATTTGTAATGATTGACCTCGGCTTTGCCTTGAAACCAGTACTTTGCAAAATCGGTCGTTTGCCAGCCGGGACGTGCCTCGACCTGCCAAGCAACCGCCAGCAACATTAAGGGCCCCCATATCCGGCAGGCTGCAAGTAAGAGCCGTACAACCGAGGTCATTGCACCTTGACTCGTCGATACGCATCCACACTCGTACAATCTGCGCCCTCAAGGCTCACGTAACGTAAAACAATGGTGGAGCCAACCTGAACGGCATCATTGGATGCCACCGTCAGCTGGTAGTTCGAACTGTCTCCCTCTAAAACCAGTTGGTCGTCAACGTACCAGCTAAAGGATGATGGGCCGCATAGCCCCCCAGCACCCCAAGCCATTATGGCATCGGTACTCGCCTTAGAAACAGTTAAGTTTGCATTCGAATCAGCAAGAAAACCACACCCCGAAGCGTCATTTGTTGTGTTAGCACTAAGCGTGAAATCTGCATCAAGAGGACATTCGTCAGTGGTATCAGGTACGCCATCATTATCGTCATCAGGGTCTTCGTGGTTTTTACAACCATCCCCATCAATGTCTTGATAAGGGAAAGCCGTCGGGCCCTGAGTGCCAGCGGGGCAACTGTCGTCAATATTGGGAACGCCATCGTTATCGTAGTCATCGCTGCTTGGTTCAAGAATGGTTGTTCGATAGTATTGAACATCCGTGTATTGAATCGTTGTTTCGCCCTCAGTTCTGGTGCATCCCCAATGGGCTTCGAGGGTGATTTCATCGCCAGCGGTGACGTCAGAAGAGTCGAATGTAAGATATACTTTATCGCCACCCTCAGCCACCAACGTGTCTCCCAGGTACCACTTAAAGGGGTTGATATAATTACATCCCACAGGGTCCAACGCAGCCGGGCCGAGAACAGAGCAAGCATCGCTGGCACATGAGTCGGTAAAAATGGGACAAAAATCCGCGACGGGGTTGAGGCAGGCAGCCAACTGCAAACATTCGACCCCGGTTTGAGTCGGACACGGGTCGTAGATATCTTTAATGAGATCGTTATCATCGTCTTCATCGCAAGCGTCACCTTCGCCATCGTCATCAATATTCCACTGAAGCGTATTGTTAACGAGAGGACAATTATCAGCCGCATCTAAAACCGAATCATTATCATCGTCGTTGTCGCACGCATCTCCGTGACCGTCGGTGTCGGTATCAAGCTGGCTAGGATCATCACAATGGCCCCCCTTATTCGACACGAGTTCGCAATTGTCTTTTACATTGCCATGACAATCCCCATCCACATCTAAGTCTTCGTCGTCTGCACAGCCATCATCATCCATGTCTTGAGAGATATCAGATTGGCCCGTGGGACACGTATCTTGGCGCTGTCCTTTGCCATCACCGTCTGCGTCCCCAAAATCACAGGCATCCCCAATGCTGTCGTCGTCTTGATCTTGAGTCGCCGTGGTCGGCGAGTAGGTCGTTGGGCACAAATCCGATAAATTGGGCGTACCATCACGATCATCGTCTGTAGTCCCCGTCACCACCAAGTCTGTCAGCGGTGCTTTACGTAGAAAATGTAACATCGCGTGCATGGGAACAGTAACGTTTGGGTTATACACGGTCCTCGCGTCTTTCACCCGATCATCACCCGCTTTATAAGAGGGAAGCGCAATGGCCGTGAGATCGTGATAAATGCCGAACGACGTTTGTACGCCATAGGTACCGCGCACCAAGACTTCGAACCGGTAGGTTTTACCCTCCACAAAGGCAAAAGCACTGTCTCCCGAATCGGTCGCGCGTAAAAAGTCAAACCCGTCGACACCGGATGCTTCGCACACCACGTCACCAAAGCTGTCGGCATTGACATTCAGTCGGCATTCGTGGACAGCATCTGTTGCCAGTGAATAGCTCAAGTCTTTCATCATCTCTAAGGTTGGATTGTCTTCTTCGGCAAAGCTGGCAGCACCCACTTGTGACCACAGCTTGATGGTGAGGTTTTGCGCTGGCGTATCGGTAGCACGCCTGGAAAAATAACTTAATTCCGCCAGCCCCAAGTCAATTTGGTCGGGTTCGAAATCAACATAGAAGGATTGTCCAGACGAGAGATCAAAAGTGCGTTCCTCACCCTCAGACAAGTTGGGGACATAGGGGATGATCGGATCAAAAATGAGCGCCGAACCCAAAGCGCAGGAATTGGTGCAACGATCGTTGTCATCATCATTACCGTCGTCGCACGCCTCATCGGCAGAATCCCACACGCCATCTCCACAATAAGCGGCCTGCGTACAATTGCTGTTACAACCTCCGTACTGGCCGTCATTGGACTCGGTCCCGTCATCGCAAGCTTCATCGGTCTCGTCTAAAATTCCATCGCCACAATAAGCGGCCTGTGTACAATCGCTGTTACACCCCCCGTACTGCCCGTCATTGGACTCGGTCCCATCGTCGCAAGTTTCATCGGCCTCGTCTAAAATCCCATCGCCACAATAAGCGGCCTGTGTACAATCGCTGTTACACCCTCCATAATTCCCATTGTTCAGAGCAGTGCCGTCATCGCATACCTCATCACCTTCAATAACCCCGTCACCACATTGAGGGAGGGTCACGCCTGCATCAACCGTGGGCTCGGGTTCCTGCCCCGCATCCACAACCGGCTCAGGTGTGTCAGCGCCTGCATCAACCGTCGGTTCGGGTGTTTCACTCCCTGCATCCACAGTGGGTTCGGGTGTTTCAGAGCCTGCATCAAGCGCCGGCTCGGGTGTTTCAGAGCCTGCATCAAGCGTCGGCTCGGGTGTTTCACTCCCTGCATCCACAACCGGCTCAGGTGTGTCTGAGCCTGCATCCACCGTCGGCTCGGGTGTTTCAGGGCCAGCGTCTGTTTTGGGCCCCTCAGGTGCTTGTTGTCCGGCATCCTGTGCCGCTTGCTCTTGGGCAATTGCTTCTTCTTGGGATTGGAGGTCTTGAAACTCTTCCTGGGATGGCATGGGTTCGATGCACCCCGTCAGGCATAAGATAAACAATACAAGATATTTCATGTGTTACTCTCCTGCCGTCTTAAAGGCTTCTAAAACGCCCCAAGTCATTAACCCGGTGCCCCCCACCATCAAGAAGGCGCCCATGAACTGGCCGGTTTGTGCATTGGTATAGGCGGTGTTCATGGCATCGAAGTCTTGTTGGGAAAAAGACTGGTCGGGGGCTTGTCCTGCCGAAATCGCTTCTTGGTATGCCGTATATTGGGCCCGCATCACGCCGTACTGTTGGGACTCCGCCCACAGTAAAGCGCCAGCGCCAAGGGCCACCGCAGCGGCCCCACCGCCCACTTTTAACCAATCGATCTCCCCACCCGAGGATGTAGCACTCACAGATTCGGCTTGAGGTGCTTCAGGGGTGGGAGGCGCCTTGGCCACTTGTTCGTCAACCGTTTTTGGCTCATCCACCACGGCGATGTCCAGCGGCTTTAAAAATTCAATCATTTTCTCCTCGAGCTTATCGGGAAAATCACCCAAGTCTTTGGTGCGAACAATGATGCGTGAAATGGCTTTTGCTTCTTCTGAATCAAACAGGCTTAATCCCAAAATGAGATTAGGGCCCAACATCCCCACATCCCCAAAAATAACCAAACGGGCCCCCAGCGCGCCTGCAAGCTCGGCCAGGCAGGAGTTGCTGTCATCACAGCCCATGTCCCGCTTGTCTGCTTCGAGCGCGGCCATGCTTTGAATGTCTTTACTGGTGATCAGCTCTAAGTTGGGGTTCTGAGACAATTCTGCCGAAACCAACGATGCAACGATGTTCACCGTTTCTTGGTCCACATTGTTGGCTTTGAGGTCCAACAAAACGGTTCGAAGCTTTTGGCCATCAGCGGCCGAAGACGCCTGAGAACCGAAGGCTGTGCTCATCACCAAACAGAAAACGAGTAAATAAATAGGATACTTCATGGATCGCCCCTGGGTTAAAGCTGGCTTAACGGGAAAATTCGGGTTTGGATACCCCTGCGCGACCTTATTTCAACTGGAAAAGCCTTAGGATTTCTTGGCTTTGAGCCCCAAACTCACCCACACGCAGGTGGCCATGAGAAAAGCGCCCGTACCAAAGGGCGTAAATGAGTGAAATTCAAAGAGCATTCCCGTGGCGGAGGGGCCAAAAACCCGCCCCAAAGAAGACAAGCTTTGCCCCAAACCCAAAAATTCGCCCTGCTCTGAATCGGATACCGATAAGGACAGCTGACTGGTCAAAGAGGGATTCACGATTCCCGTCCCAAAAGACAAAAAGACGGTCACCACCAAAGCGAGAGCGAAAATGGTGGTGTAGGCAGCCAATGGAAAAAGGATGAGGCCCACCACCAGCAGGCTGGTCCCCGTGATGATCAGCTTGCGTTCGCCATAGCGAGCAGCCAATTTGCCAATGAGCGACCCTTGAACAATGGCCGCAGTGATGCCCACCACCAACAGCACCAGCATGGTCATGTGGGCCACCCCTTTGAGGTCCTCTTGGGCCTTGGCCAAATCTTGGCCCGCCACCGCGGTGGCATCAGGGTACCAAATCTCTTGAATCAAAAGCGCCACCGATTGTTCCAGCATGGAAAACGCGAGCGTCACCCCAAAAAACAGCCATAAAAGCCTCGGTAAATCAACGTACTGGAAAGCACGTTGAAAAGATTGCATAGAGATGACAGCGATGCCTTTTTTCGCTTGGGAATGGGCGCGTGGTGCGTCTTTCTTCAGAGTTTCAGGCAGGAATAACAGCGCGAAAAGGAAGTTTAAGCCGCATAGCACGCATGAGATGTAGGCTGGTCCGGCCAAGCTCCACTGCGAAAAAATGCCGCCAATGACCGGGCCAATAATGAACCCCAGACCAAAAGCCACGCCAATGAGGCCCATGCCCTTTGCGCGTTTTTCGGGGGTGGTGGTGTCTGCCACCGCAGCCTGCGCCGCGGCAATGTTGGCACTGCCAAACCCTGACAGAATCCGAGCCCCAAACAGCACCGCCAAACTGCCCGCTTCGGCAAACAAGTAATACCCCACCGCACTGAACACGATGGAACTGAGAATGATAGGACGTCGCCCGAACCGGTCGGAAAGCCCGCCCCAAAAGGGTGCAAAAAGAAACTGCATGGCCGAAAAGGACGCACTCAGCAGGGTCACCACCGTGGCCGTGGCCCCAAAGGAGAGCGCATAGGCCGTTTGAATGGGAATAATGATGCCAAAGCCCACCAAGTCCATAAAGACGGTAAAAAACACAATGGCTAAGACTTTTTTGTTCATGGGCTTCCTTTGTCAGGCTTCTGCCTAAGCTATTTTGGGCCCGTGCGCTATACCCTTGCCTTAAATATGCAAAAGAATCAGCCCCTAATCGGGAGGCCTGTGCTAAAAACGATTCAGACCAAGGAGTCGTGAATGAAAACAATGAATTTTTTGCCTCGAATCTGCCTGTTAGGCGCCTTCCTTTGCTGGATGGGCTGCCCTGATGAACCAACCGCTGGTAACCCATTACCCCCTGATGACCCCCAGCCCATTGCAACGTTGCCAGATGCAGGTGCCTCTGTACCCGCTGAAACCGATGCCGGGTCAGTGTCCAGTTGGTCTTTTGACATCACGCAGCCCCTCAATGCTTCAGGGCATTTTGCGGCGTCTCCCATCTCCTTTTCAGGCACCATCGTCCCCCCCTCCGGTCACAATGACCCCATTGAAAACGTTCAAGTCCGCTGGGAGGAAGATGGAAACAACCTGCACACCGGCCATGACAACGAAAGCGGGCGAAGCAGTTTTAACACCAGCTTGGCCCCCGGTCATCACACCATTCATGCCCACGTGGTGGACTTTGATAACACCGACAACATTTTGGCCACCGCCAGCGTTAACATCTATGTGTGTGCCAACGGGGACCTTCTGGATTTCAGTGCTGCCATCGATGATGCGGTCTGGCACACCCACATCGGCGATCAGAACAACACCAGCTCAGAGCGCGAAATTTGGCATGAAGACGGCTACCTCGAACTTTCCAACAGTGTCAGCAACCACACCGCGCTCGTTGAAAAGACCCGCCAATTCAGCCCGGGCAATCTGCATTTGGCGTTCCGAATGTCCATGGGACGTTGCGCGGAACCTGAAACCACCTGTTTTGGCACGCAAGACGTCGCCGATGGCTTTGCCATTTCCATTTTCAGCATGGACAGTGCCGAGGACACCATCGCCCTGATCAACAACCACACCCGACCTGGAGGTGGCTTGGGCTACATGTTGATGGATAGCCTTCAAGATGGAACACCACCGCCCAGCATTGAGGCTTTTCATCTCCAATTTGATGCTTACTACAACCATACAGATATTGGTCATCATCACGATGACCCCACCGAAAACGCACATGTGCAGGTTCACTTTAACGGCAATCATGACAGCGATTTAGATCCCAGCCCCGACAATGAAATTTCCCTCTGGGCCGAAATACCCGAGCTCGTCGATAACCAGTGGCACGACATGAGCGTTCGTATTTCGGGTAACACCCTGATCGTCACCAGAGACGGCGACACCCTCATCGAGGGCACCATTCCCGCTTATGATTTCAAAGGTGGCTACTTGGTCTTAACTGCCACCACCGGTGCGGTTGGTATGTACCAACGCCTGGATGACCTGGACATCATGACCACCTGCCCGTATCAAGCCGCTGACGAAGATTAGACGATGACCTTTCAATGCCGCCCTTTAGGTCCGTTGCTGTACCTGAGCGTCGCCCTGCTCGGCTTGGCGCTCTCGGCGTGCCCCAAATCCGGCAACATTGAAGAGGAGCGTACGCCCCAACCCGAAACACCATCGGAGGCGGTGTGTGCACAAAATGCCGATTGCGCATCGGGGGAAATCTGTGGGGGTGGCATTTGTATTCCCTTTGTCACAGAAGACCCCTCCATTGATGCCGGTCCGAATACCGTTCCATTGTCCACGCCAGATGCGGGCGCTGCCCCGCAACCGGTGACGGACGCCGGAATCCAGGTGGTGGATGCCGGGCCACCTGCGCCAATCACATCCTACGGCATCGATATCACGTCCCCGTACCACCAAAGTGGACACTTCGCGAACGCCGCCCTGAGGTTCAGCGCCCAAGCCAGCGCAACCGGTCCTGATGTGGACTGGAGCAACGCCACGGTCACGTGGACCACCGAAACTCAAGCCAACTTGTACACGGGACTCGATACCGGAACGTTTCTGTCCAGCTTCAGCACCTCCCTACCTTCCGGGCACCAAGTGGTTTCAGCCCGGCTCATGCGCGGCACCGAAGTACTGGCCACCGACAGCATCTCCCTCTACATGTGTGAACACGGCATTTTACTGGACTTCTCAGAAGCCCCAGACGAAGAATCCTGGTACAGTTTGGTGGACCGCGGCAACAGCTCCAGAAACATTTGGCACTCCGATGGTTACGTGGAGATGACCAACTACCTCAGCCAACATGCAGCACTGTTTTATCTCGGTCGCACCATCCATCCGGGTGACTTGCGCATGAATGTTCGCGTCTCTCTGGGGCAATGCAGCACGCCAGGCCCATGCACCAGTGGCAGTGATGGCGCCGACGGCTTCGCCATCAGTATTTTTGATGTCTCCAATGAGGCCAGTTTGAAATCGTTGATCGAAAATCACACCAGCAATGGCGGTACTTTGGGTTTCATGCTGGTGAATGACGCTGAAAACAACCCGCCACCTGCGGTAGAGGCTTTTCATTTGGAATTTGATACTTATTACAATCAGTTATCCTGGGGACATCCCCATACCGACCCCACCACGCAGGACCACATACAGGTTCATATCAACGGGAGTATGGATGACGATATTGATGTTGACCCCAACAGTGAGGTCGAACTTTGGGCAGAAGTTCCAGGGCTGCGAGACAACGAGTGGCATGACATTGGCGTGGTGATCGCGGGCACCGAGATGACCGTGACCATGGACGACGAAGTGATCATCACCGGGAACGTACCCAGCTTTGATTTTAAGGGAGGCTACCTGGGCGTAACGAGCACCACGGGCGGCTTGTTTAGCTACCAGCGCATCGATGATTTTGAAATCTTTGACAACTGCCCTTATCAGGATCCCGAAGAGAGCCCCTAAAAGGTCTTATTCGTCATCCATATCACCGTGATGATCAGATAGCCATTCGTAGGCATCCCGGACGGTTTGCTCGAGAGGCCGCAAGGTGTAGCCCAATTCTTTGATGGCCCTATCGCTCGAGAATACATGGTATTGGCTTCCCAAAGCGATACTGGCAGAATTAAAGTCTGGCTCTGAAGCACCCAACCTTCCCATAAGGTCACCCAGCATGCCCACGGTTCCCATCAGGAATGGCGACCCTACTTTGTGCGGGCCTTCTTTATCAAAAAAGCCACGAAAGGTGCGCCACGCGTCGAGGTAAGTCATGTTGTAGCCAGCGAGGATGTAAGAACGGCCCACCTTACCCACGCGATAAGCAGTGACAATGCCAGCAGCCACGTCACGGACATCACAAATGCTCATGGCCCCTGCGGGGGCAAAGGGGACAAACCCGTCCACCACCGCCTGCAACATTCGCCCCGAACTGAGCTTCCAATCATAAGGCCCTAACATGAATCCTGGGTGAACAATTAATGCATTGAGCCCTTTATTGACCCATTTTTTTACTTCTTCATCAGCTTGCATTTTGGTTTGTACATAAGGCGTGGGATGGGCTTGGCCGAAATTCTTGTCTTCATTGGCGACCTTGCCGGGCTTGCCCACGCCCAGCGCGTTGACCGTCGAGACATGTACCACGCGCATGTTGAGCTGATAAGCCAGCGTGCACACATTACGGGTGCCCACCACATTCACTTTGTGCTGCGCTTTGGCCTGCCGCCATCCCATATGGACGTTACCGGCACAATGAATCACACCGGCACATTTGGACATGGCCTTTTCCAGGTCGGCCAAAGACGTGATGTCCCCCGTAAACCGTTGGGCGCGTACCCCATCAAAAATTTCAGGGGCAGGCTGATTGCGGATAAAAACGGCTGTTTTTTCTTCGTTTTGTTGGAGACAGCGAGCAACATTGTTGCCCAATAAACCCGTGGCCCCTGTGACCAAAATCGGTTTTTGACTGTCATCCATATTTACGCCCGCTTTCGCCGTCCCATCCAAAGAGCAAACAAGAAACCCAAAGCCCAGCTGCCGCCTTTGGAGCGTCCATTTTCGGTGGCCGAACAGGCACACTCAGATTGGGCTTTCACCGGCTCGTCTTGGATTTCTAACTTGTCTTCAGGTTTATCCTCACAGACCCCTTCTTCGCAAATTTTTCCTTCTCCGCAGGGCACATCATCGCGGCAGGCCACTTTGCAGCTCCAATCAAAATCACACCAAGTGTCATTGGCGCCATTTTCGGGGCTCAAACAGAAATCAAACTCTCCCCAATCCGTTTGCACGGTGCGACAAACGCTGTCACCTGGGCAAGCGCGATCTGCGGCACAGGCTGCGATGCATCCCCCAGGTATCCCGGTGTCAGCATCGGCGCCTACGCAGGACTGCTGCCCGCCACATTCACTGTCCTCAAAGCAGGGTTTACAAATCTCACAGCCTTCGCGGTCATCCCACGAACACTCGCCGTTGGGGTTACAGTACTCGCCATCAACGCAATCATCGTCTGTGCGGCAGGCCACGCCATAGTTCTGGTCTGGAAAACACAAAGGTGCGTACCAGTTGCTCCGGTTCTCAGACGCTTCATTGCAAGTGTATTCCCAGCACCAACGTCGACCACCTCGAGAACATTCACACTCTGCGAACGCACAGTGGAAGGCATAGGGGCATTGCCCAGCCCCATCGCCGATACAAATGTCGGTACAATACAGTTCGCCATCACTGCCCGGCACCACCACCGATGTGCCCAGCTCCTGGCTGTAACAGTTGCCCAGGCCATCGGCCTCTCCGGTATTTCGCCCGCCCACGGCGCACACACGGGGCCCTTCTTCAGCCAACAACCGACAATCAAAACCATAAGGACAATCTTCATCTGCAGTGCACTCCGCAGTACAAATGGATTGGGCTTCAAGTTCGGTATCCAATGCGTCGACGCAAAACTCGCAATCATCATTGCAAGGCTCGCCAATGGCCGTAGGGTCTATGGTGCGGAACTGACACAGGCCTTCTTCACAGAGCGTGCCTCTCAGGCAATCGGATTGCGCCTCACAGCTTTGCAAGCAACGGTCCAATGCATCGCAGTCCCCGCAGTCGTCGGTACAAGCCCCGCCCTGGGTGGGCGGATTGGCTGCATACAGCACCGCGGCGTGAGCATTCACACGACCGTAACCGAATCCGATGCTGTGGCCATTTTCATCGTAGGCAAAGATTTCTTCAACGTCCGAGCCAATCACCGATACCCAGTTGACTTGGTCGGCCGCGATTTGGTCTGCCGAGTTCATCAATACCAATTTGGCCTGGTCTAAGGTAAGATTGGGGTTGGCAGACAGGACCAAGCCCATGACCCCGCTCGCCACCGGGGCGGCTCCGGAGGTACCACCAAAATCCAGATAGTAATCACCTTCACTGTACCCGGAATTACCGGCCACATCCTGGGTCACCAATCCGTAGCTATCGCTTTCAACCGCAGACCCTCGGCTGGGTGCAGCCAAATCCACCGTGACTCCGTAATTGCTGTAAACCGCCCAGTCGTCCAGATTGGTAGACGCAGCGATGGACAACGTGTCAGGGTGGCGGTTGTAGGGGTCGCCGTTTGTATTCCGCGTGTCGTTCCCTGCGGCGAACAAAATCGGCGCTCCGAGCCCATCTCGACCGTTGTCTCGGACATATTCGAATGCATCGTACTCCGCATTGGACAACGGGAAGAATCGCGAAATGCCGGGTCCCCAGCTGTTGTTCAGCACATCCACCCCTTCATCAATGGCCTTGATGAAAGTTCCCGCGTTACTCAGAGATTCCATGTAGGCCCCTCCGATCATGCGAATGGGGAAGAGGCTACAGTCGGGGCACACCCCTGACGCACCGAGGCCATTCATGCCCGGGGCCGCAACCAAACCGGAGACACTGGTTCCGTGGGATTCAAAGAAAGGCCTATCGTCCGGGCAGGAGCTATCGACATCTCTGCCATCTTGAGAGCCACTGCATTGGGCATCGGGGTCATCGTCATTATCGATGGCGTCGAACCCTCCTACAATGTTGTCGACCAAGTCGGGATGGTCCATATCAGTTCCCGTATCGATTACGCCCACCACCACGTTGGGGTTGCCGCGCGTGGTCCGCCAAGCGTCATCCGCATAAATTTCTCCGTCACCGGGGATGTCATCATCGGTGCCTCGGAACAAATGCCATTGTTGCTGGAGCAATGGGTCTTCTTCCCAGAGGTCTGGTTCTGTCGTATCGCTGCCCGCATCGTGGGTCGACACCGAGACAGCAGCGTCGGCAGATTCGGGTGCCGTTGCACCTGCGTCAGTGGCAACCGACGTGGCACCACCCGCATCTGCCTGAGCCGGCAGTTGGGCATCGCCGGCGTCAGCAACGGACACGTCCACGGGCATACCGCTGTCTGCCGCCACAGGCCCGGTCAATGCATGACCCGCATCTGAAGTCACCGGCAGTTCTTGGTTCTGGCCCGCATCGGCCTGGTTCTCGACGACGGTCTCTCCCACGCCCGCATCAAGACCGGGCAAGGAAACGCCCTTGATGACCACAGGCTCGGCCCAACGCAAGACTGCACGATAATGGTGGAACAACAGATTTGCCCCCTTCACCCCGTCATGGTCCCAACGGGCCGGTGATTCGATCAAGGCCCAGCGCTGTTTGGGCCACGTTTGTTTCAAGACCAAGCCTTCGGCCTGTAATATTTTGTTGAGGTCTTCGGCCCAATTCTCACCCGAAAAAGCCATCAGGACGCGCTCATCGAAAAAGGCCAGTCCGTTGCCACGTGCCATGGCTGGGAACACTTGTTTCACAGCGGGTTGCTCAGCCATGAATGCCGCAATCTTCTGCCATTGTGCCCAAGAGACCTCCCGTTGCGCCTCCAGCCGATAAAGGCCTTTTTGCATCCAAGCCCTTTGAACCACGCCATTGTCTGCAGACAGTTGCGCCAAAACTTGCTCCCACTGAAATATCGTGTCGCGAACTTCTTGCGGAGAGACCTCGTCTTGGAATCTCACCACCCAGTTCTGCGTGTCTTTTTCAAACCAAACTTTATGACCCTGGTTCGTGTAAAAATCGTATTTTGGAGATGATGCAGTGCTGACCGTGGCGAACCCGCAGAACAAGATCCAGTTCATCGCGGTCAAAAATCTTCGCAGTCGTTCATTCATGATAAAGCCTCTCGTGCTGGTAGAGTGCCAGCGCCTTACGGGACCGGGGCGTGAAAACCAATGGGGCTTTCGGCCTATAACTCAGGTTTTTTTATTTAATTTCCAATACATAACAAGCGCCCTGACCGATGCCCATGGCCAAACCATATCGGCCGCAACTCACCAAGAAGCTCTTTCCATTCAACAAGATAGAGTCCATAACCATTCCCAATTCTCCATTTTCGTTGAAAGTTTCTCCACTGAGCACCCACTTGGGGTACGGCTGTAAGAGGCCATCCGCCCCCGAACGGTGAATCACTGAGCCGCCCGTCCGGTAGCGGTTGAGGAAATTACCCCGCGGCCATCCCACCGCTAATGCAGCGCGCCCAAACCCGCTGCCGTTGGGGACCAAAGACACAGCATGCCCTGCCCATGCGCCGGTCTCTTGACCAAAAACAAACTGGGGCTCACCGTAACCTGCCTGCCCCAAGGGATAAACAGTTGCAGGTGGCTCGTCAGTGGCCACTGGCTGAGCTGAGTCTTTCAAGGAAGCCAACCACCGACCGGAAACCAGAATGCCCGCACCGGTTTGCTCGTTACTCGCTGGCACCCGGTAATAGGGAGCGCCAATGGCCAAATCCACGACCCCATCGCCATCCACATCGTGCTGACCATCGAGGTCATAGCCGATATAGCGGTACGCCACACCTGGACCGATGACCACTTGCTTGGCTTCAGATTCTGAACAATTCGGCCCCCAGCCGAAGATAATCCGGATCAAACCTTGATCTCGGAGCGGGTTGTTTTCGTGAGATGACCCCACCGCAAACTCGTCGCACCCATCCCCATCAACGTCGCCCACTGCAGCCAAAGAACGTCCCATATGGTCTGAGCCATTGTGCCCAAACTGAACGAGTTCTGGGGCGCAAAGCATTTTGGTTTGGCCAGGCGCCAAGTCGAAGGGACGTCCCGCTACGAGCGCGTAACCACCGCAGTTGCTGCCACCGCAATTATTCCCCGCCTCATTGCCAGAATCCCAATGACCCGAAAAAAGAAAATCAGAGTACCCATCGCCATTGTAGTCAAAGTTACCCGCCAAAGCACGGATGCGCTCTTTGTTTTGCAAGCCGTAAATCCCAAAAAGAGGTTCTCGAATGTCGTGGGAAGGGTCGCGCCAGTCGGTCACAGCCCCCCCGCCAAACACATACACCACCCCGTGGTCCTTACCGCTTAAGCTGGGGCATCCATCGTCGTATATCAGTCCTGTCTCCTCGTTATGGTCGTAAATATCTGCGTATTCCAAACTTGCCAATAAATCTCCGAAGCCATCACCGTCAAAATCTCCCGCCGGCGCCACATTTCGGCCCAGGTGGTCGTAACTTCGATGATGTTTAAAGCCATAGACGGAAACACTTTCGTTCGTATCCCATACGCCATCTTGATGCTGGTACAAGAAAACTTCGCCGGACCAAAGTTGACCGCCGGCACGGCCATTGCCAGGTGCACCCACCGCTAATGCGGGTTGGTCTGTTCCAAAAAAGTCAGGTACGAAAGCAACATCCGCTCCAAATTCAACGGTCCCCGCAGTCACGGGCGTTTCCATTCTTTGACGAACCAGCAATACCGCGGCTGTGGGGCTAGAGGGAGCATCACCAAACACACAATCATGCCATTCACCGGTGGGCAGTTGAACCTTCGCGACCAGTCCATAATGACCAGCGATGGTCATTGAGAAAGACAACTCAAAAAGATCTTGTTCGGGGTCGGAGGTCACCAAATCTTGATACACAATATTGACATCATTGCCATCCTGTTGCTTAAACACCCCCAACATGGCCTGTGCAACAACGCCTTCTACCCCGACACCACCGTCTTGTGGTGCTTCGCCGGAAATGGTCGTGGCGGCGTTCAAAACCGTCAGTGACGCAGTGCCAACGTCACCGGCGAACAAATATTGAGATGCGCGGTCAATTTCTAAAGCGCATTGTAAAACAAATGCTGGTGCCACGCCACTGTCATCATCGGCTTGGGTTCCCCCATCTGCCCCCGCATCGAAATCACTGAGCGTATCGGAGACAACAACCCCAGCATCCCAAGCGTCATCCCCCTCGCCGTACGACACTTCCTTGTGAAGGATTTCAGGGTCGAAAGGAATAAACTGCAGGAGTCCCATGTCATCCCCAGCCTCTGTGTTGTGCAGACTGGCGTATGCGATAACGCCGGGCGGTCCCGAGTAAACGTTCCCTATATTGACGACTTGAAACTGCGAGGAGAAGTAATCATCGTCGCCGGTGCCACGAACAACCCAATCAGGTTCTTCGCCGAAGCGCTCGGGCGTCAGAGGTCCAAGAAAGACTTCTATGCTGCCCCGTCTTTGGCTGCCAGTGCCAATCCAATCGCCCACTTGGTTGCGCAAGGCGCCCACCAAAAGGTCTGGGACAGCATCTCCATTCACGTCTGCCACCGCACTGTCGAACCCGTAATACCCATAGTTGACGGTACTGAAACGAGATAAATCTGCATCGTAAGGAGCCACATAGTTTTCCACGGGGGTCTCGCTCAAAGTGGGCGAAAAGAACACGCGTAAGGCCCCGTGGTTGGACCCAGACGCGCCGTCGGTATCAGCCCGGTGATGAGACGCCAAAATATCCATCAAACCATCCTGGTTCACATCGGCCACCCTGACCACCCGGGCAAACTCATTGGATTTATTTTGCGCATCGTAAGCCGCAGCAGCCCAAGAAGGTTGCGGTGAAACGAGTCCATCCGCAGTGCTTTCTTGGCCCTTAAAGACCTTGATCATGCCATCTTCGCCACGACCCGAATCTGTCTTGGCCAAATAATTCGCGCTCACCAACTCACAACGGCCGTCAGCGTCGATATGGCCAGATGCCAAAAACCGGCCCATTTTTAGATTGGAGGCGTCCACCCAACTGCTGCCTTCCCCTCCCGAGGCGGGGCTTAGACGTTGCCCATGAATGATTTGGACGGGTTCCTGTGACACGCCCGACCCATTTCCAGCGTACAGAAAAATGGCACCCTGCTCACCCGCAGTGTCATCCGCTTCGTCATCTTCCGCATTGATGGCACCAGCCGCAATGTCATCATGACCATCCCCATTGAAGTCAC
>MDTD01091219.1_pt1 | contig 15844 bp, 15 predicted proteins | sample 811221 | NCBI WGS metagenome assembly MDTD01 (sample SAMN05326646, study PRJNA326480) | marine metagenome | isolation source: seawater | place: Pacific Ocean: South West | collected 2011
AATTCAACTTGGTTGTTACGAAGCCAAAGATAATGGAAAATACCACAGACATGTGGACATAAATGACAACGATATACATTGTTGCAGAAAATTGAGTATATCCGTTCTTTTATCTGATCCAAATAGTTACGAAGGAGGAGATTTGTTAATTAGAAATTATACAGCTCCGCGTAAAAAAGGATCTGCTTGCGTCTTTTCGTCTTTTGTGGAACACGAAGTTACAACTGTCACCAAAGGAAAGAGATATTCTTTGGTTTTATGGATTTATGGTCCTCCATTCAGATAGTTTAAATATTCGAAACAAATTATTAATAATGAGTAAATCGTCTACATATTCAATTAATTCTGATGTAGGATGCCGTCCTACAAAGATAAATACAAATCAAGAATTTACACCCCTTGTTGAAAATCAAGAAAAGATAAGATTTGGAAATAGTTGTGTTTTGATTTGTAAAAACTTAAAATCTAAAATGTTCGACCATCTTCTTTTAGGAGGTGAACATACTAAAAAGGTATCACAAGGTTTTACGACACCGATAGAATGGAATTCCATAATTGACAACGAAGAAAAAAGAGACATAGTTCTAACTGATCCTAAATTTGGAATGTTTAGTTTATTTGCTTATCATATTAACAAAGGCTACAAGAATCAGGAGCTCAAAAAGTCCAACAAAGTTTTTTGTTCTCATATTTTCTCTTTGTTTTTTGCCCTTCCTATTTTAATTTTTATAAGTCAATGGATGTTATACTATGCTCTCGTTGCTCATGAAATTAAAACTTTTGACGGAGAATTTTGTCCAAACAAAAGCACAATAGAAAATAAACTTATAATCGCTGGAACTGGTATAGTTTACTTCGTGAGAAGTTTTTTTATTTGGGATAATTTGACATCTAGAATAGGACTAAAGAAAACAAACAGGGTAGATAACATACCAGCTATTTTAGATACTTTTCAAGAGTTTTTGTTTAGTTTGATAGTTTATGGAGCAAATCTTTGGATTATTTTTGTCGAAGAAGACATACAAAATATGATCTTAAACTCTCTTGCTATGGAATTTCTGATGCAGCTGGATAATGAGTTTCAAGAAATGTATTTTACTTATTTACCAGGCAGCGCTGAGGATATTTATGACAATATATACGTTTCATACAAAGAAAATAGGAAATTGTTGACCGAAAAATACAGAAAATCAAAGTATTTCAAATTTTTTAGTTATTTGCTGTCTATTCCCTATAAGTTATTGGTAATTTCTATTTTTTTGTTTCCACTGCTTTGTTTTTTCATAGCTGTAATAGGACCAATCTGCAAATAATGTTTATATTACCCTGTTGGTGATATAAAATAAAATATTCATTAAGATCCGCATGACAAACACTCTTGCTCTTCTTGTTGCTGCTTTTGTCTAGCAAACTTTTTAGCTTTATTTGGATCTATCGTAAACGACTGGGAATTCATACTTGGTTTAGATCTTATGTAATAAGAACCTGTTTTTAATCCCTGTGACCACCCAAACATATGAGCGTTGCTCAATTTTTTGAATGCAACTTTCTCAAACCAAAGATTCAAACTTTGACTTTGGCAAATAAATCTTGCTCTCTCCGCCGAAAGAATTACTAAACTTTTTTGTGATATTTCCCAAACGGTTTTGTATAAATCTTTCATTAATTTAGGCAAACCCTGTAAATATTGAACCGAACCTCTGTGATACATTAAATTTTGTCTGGTTTCATCATTCCACAAATCCATGCTTAACAAATCTTTGACTAAATGTTTGTTTACTATGGTAAATTCTCCAGCCAAAGTTCTTCTATTGTATAAATTTGATGTATAAGGTTCAAAGCATTCGTTATTACCCATAATTTGAGATGTAGAGGCCGTGGGCATCAAAGCTAACAACAAACTATTTCTAGCGCCGTCTTTTATAATTTTTTGCCTTAGATCGTCCCAATCGTATCTACCAGACAAGACACCCTTGTGTTCACCGCAGACTATTTCTGGCAAATCTTCCCACATATCAAATTGAAATTGCCCTTTGGACAGCGGAGAACCCTCAAAACTAGAATATGGACCATCTTTTACAGCCAAGAGCCATGATGCTTTCATAGAATGATAATATATAGTTTCAAAGACTTCCATATTAATTTTTCTGGCTTCTGTTGATTCAAAAGGCAATCTAAGTTTTATAAACAAGTCTGCTAATCCTTGCACTCCTATACCTATAGGTCTGTGTCTGAGATTTGAGTTTTTAGTTTCCGGTATCGGGTAAAAATTTTTGTCGATAATTTTGTTTAAATTTCTAGTGGCTGATTCCGCCAAAGCCCCAAGTTTTGCGTGATCTATACTCGGTTTTAACTTTTCCCACAAAGAAGTGTAACCTCCTATAATTTCATCCCCGATTTGAACCTGAGGTAAAGTTGCACAGTTATTTTTCTTGAAAAAAGCTTTTCTTCGTAATTCTTCATTTAAAGTTACTTCGTAGTACTGAATTTTTCTTTTGGTCAAAAGAGCTTTGGCTAATTTACACCATCCACAATCGTTTTTAGTATAAACAGTTATTTGACCTTCAAAATTGTTCTCGGGATATTTTAAAACACTTGGTAAACAAATACTTGCCAAATTGCAAACTGCTGTTTCATCTGTACTGCTATATTCTACGATTTCCGCGCACAAATTACTAGATTTGATTGTCCCTAGATTCTTTTGGTTTGATCTAATATTGCAAGCATTTTTGTACAACATGTAAGGTGTTCCTGTTTCTATTTGACTGCTGATTATAGCTTTCCAAATTTCTCTAGCTGGAATTTTCTCTCGCACTCTTCCCATCTCTTCGTACTTTTTATAAAGCTCTGAGAATTCTTTCCCATAGACATTTGTCAGATTAGCGCATTCATCGGGACACATTAAACTCCAATCTTTATTTTCCTTGACTCTGATCATAAATTCATCTGGGATCCACATGGCATAAAATAAATCTCTTGCCCTTTCTTCATCTTGTCCATGAAACTTTTTAGCTTCCAAAAACTTAATTATATCCGCATGCCAAGGCTCTAGATACATTGCGAAGCTGCCAGGTCTTTTACCTCCTCCTTGGTTTATGTATCTAGCCGTATCATTGTAAACTTTTAACATAGGCATTAATCCATCGGATCTGCCACCTGTTTTTCTGATGTAACTTTGATCAGCTCTAATTCCGCTGATATGACAACCAATACCACCTGCCCATTTTGATATTTTAGCACAATCTGTAATAGATTTAAAAATACCCTCTACAGAATCTGCGGATCCGTCAAGTAAAAAACAAGAACTTAATTGAGGTCTTGGGGATCCGGCGTGAAATAAAGTTGGGGTAGCATGAGTGTAACACTTTTTAGACATATTATCGTACGTACATTTGACTTCTGTCATGTCTACATTGTAGGAAGTGTTTGTATTAGTAATGTGAATACCCAAAGCAACTCTCATAAATAAATGCTGTGGTCTTTCGACGCATTTTTTATCTTTTTTGAGGAGATAACTTTTCTCCAGTGTTTTGAAACCAAAAAAATCGATATTAAAATCTCTGCTGTAATCAATCATGTCTTCGATTTTATCTCCATATTCTGAAATAGCCCACATAATTTCTGCGCTTACTAATGGTACCCTTTCTCCGTTTTTATCTGTTATTTCAAAAAGTTCTTGCATGACCGCTGAAAAATTACTATTCGTATTCTTTTGATGGTTATCAACGACAACTCGCGAGGCCAGTATACCATAATAAGGATGTTGCATAACTTTGCTTGCACATGTCGAGGCTACTAAATTATCGATCTCCGAAGTGTGAATCCCCGAATGTATTTGTGTTATAACATCTTGGGTAACCATAGCAGGATCTATAACCTCGTCTAAGCCTCCGTGCATTAATTTTGATATTCTGTCGGTAATCATATCGAATCTGATGGGTTCTAATTCATTATTCCTATTCGTGACTTGCATAGTTTCTTTTCTTTTGCTCATATTTGTTGTCAAATATAAATACTAAAATTTCATTTTTTGAAAAATTTAAGTTTAATAAATATGTCATACGTATTAGCTAGAGATATAGGTTGTTCTTACAAAGATAGCCCTTGGGAATATTTACCACAAGGCCCAAACACATTATTTAATTTCCCTCAAAATCCAAGTGTTATGGGTGGTAAAACAGGTACGGCATCGGTTAACTCAACAACAGATGTCGGTCAATCATTTTTTGCTTATCAGGTAGCCAGAGGTGGATGGCCGGTAGCAAAAGCTGATGGCCATGTCCCGGAACCTGCCGTGTGGTATCATTCAATGTATTCACAAAATTACCCAGCACATTTTCTACCAGCTGCTTGGAACCCTGGTCCTTATAGTGATGCTAGCGGGGTTCAAACATTTTATAATTTGGGACAAATCTTCTTAAACAACGCTTTCGCCATGACTTTCCTTAAATGGCGTCCTGAAGATTTAACCATGGAATTAACAGATAGAAATGCTCCGGGTAGCGCCGAAACACCTATTTTTGTTAATCCTGCGGCTTGGCCAGTTGGTTTACAAAATGTTCAACACCTGTTGAGGGGAAGTAAAGATTCTAAATACGGAGGATTAATTAATGCCGTATTACAACAAGCAAATAGTGCTAACGATGGAGCGGGTGTTTGCAGAAAAGTATTACTTTACATTTCCGGTCATATGACAAGAAACGAAGGTAACAATTCACAGTGGCACAATTCCGATATTGGACGTTGGTTTGCTAGATACAATCAAAGACATGGTATTTCAATGTCAGCAGGTACTATTGGGATCCCTGTTAACTTTTGCGGAGCTTGTAATCAAACCCCCCTAACTCCTAGAATGGGTGGACATGGTTCTCCTACTCTGTAAATGTTATACCAAAATTTTATTCAAAACATGAATAAAATTATAAATTACTCTACGAAGTCATACCTTGAAGTTTAGCTAACAAAGCCTCAGCCCCTGGATTAGGAGGACTTTTTGCTGGCATTTCAGTCACGACACATGAGTTATTCTTACCAGTAGAACTCCCGCCAAACCACATATAATAAATACCAAAACCTATACCAAGAATTACTAAGAGTAAAATAATATTTTTCATCGTAAAAAATCCTGAAGATTGTTTCTCTTGTACTACTGGTTGTGGTGGTGGCGGCTCGAGCAACTCCTCTTCCTCCTGAGGCTCAGATTCATATTGATTAGCTGGAATTTCTTTTCTCAATATTTCTACTTTGACTTTGATCGGATTTTCCGCTTTTAAACTTAAGAAATGATTTTGGTATAAATTATCGTTATTTATTATTCTTGCCCCAAACGTTTTGTCATAAGTTTTATGGTCGACATTTCCCGAATCTAAATCTGTTTGTTTGACAAATGCTGCTTCAAATTGTCCTTTTTCCAAAGGAGTAATTTTAACTTTAACTTCAAAATTAACAAGTTCTTCGTTTAAATCGACAAGTTGTCGTTTGTTTCCTACTGTTAATGTATGTTCCATTTTTTACAAGAAAGAGTTTGTTTTTAAAACCTAATTCACTCGTCTTGTTTATTTTCAATTTGTTGTTGTGCTTGAGATAGAGCGGCTGTTAAACCATTCATTGTGTTCTGCATTTCGGGAGGTACTTCTCCTTGTATATTTGATACCATACCTTGTATTGATCCCATTAAAGATCCCAAATTTAAATCTCCGTTTTGCATTCCCGCCGACATTTCTGTCATCATTTCTTCCATAACCCCGGAGCTCATTAATTTTGAAACAGCTTCTGTTGGATTTGTAGCATCTTTGTCGATATTGTCTTCTACTTTTGATAAAAGACCTTGTAAAAAATCCTTAGATCTGTCCGCGGAATTTTCCGGTTGGCTTTGTAAAACTTCTTTCATTTTAGCCTGTGGATCACAAATGGCGCTTATGGTTCTTAAATGCTGCCAAACAGCATCAGAACTTTGTCTATCGGATTTTCTGAGAATTTGTTTTACATTAATATACACTCTTTCAGAATAAGAGATATTATTTGCGGATAATTTATCTATATTTTGTTCTTTGAGACCATCACGTGAATCGGTGGAAAATTTTTTGAAAGCTAAAATATGTTTGCGAATTGCATCTACATTTTTAAACGCAGTTTTCTCAATTAATCTAGCATAAAGTCCCAGAGAACGTTGAGAAGAGCCAAAAACAGTGTTGACGTCTCCGACAAACGAAGATATTGCTTGAAAGGCTAATAATTCGTTAGAAGATAGTTGTTTTCCTGACATTTATTTTTATTTGTAAGATTTTAAGTCTTAAAATTCAAGGCTTATATAAAATGAGTGATTATGAATATTTAGATTCAGATGAAGCCGGTGACGGCTACGAATACGGAGAAGAATTTTATCCTATGGATTTCGAGGAAGATATTCAACATGAAATAAATGCTTACGAAAGGGTGGGAATTGTAGCAGATCCTTTCAAGCAACGATTTAAAAATATTAAATTCAGAGATTGGGTGTTAGCTGATCAGGTAATTGAAGGACTGAGACGAGAAGTGGAGGAATTTAAACTTAAATATATGAATCCCACGGCTATTTCAGCAGCATATAAAGCAATTACTAATGATAACGGTTTGATAAAATATGAGGGTTTGTATTCGCATGATAAAGTTAAATTAAATGCAATGGCGGAAACGTATCAAAAAGCTACAGGAGTTGATAAAGATAAATTTAAATCTGCGTTGATGAGATACATTAAATTTTGGTGGTTGTTTTACAACAAAGCATAATTACTATTGAAAATGAATTATTATATATAACTTCCAACAAGCAAGTTATAATGTCTTATATTGGAGAAAAGTACTTTTCGTATAACGCGGAACAAATTCGCGAGAATATAAAGGAATATGGTGTTGCAATATTTCCATCCTTTTTAAGCCCGATGGAATGTGATAATATGAATTCAGGTATGTGGGATTTTTATGAACACATTACCAAAGACACACAAACGCAAATTGATAGAAATGATCCGAGTAGTTGGAGTAATGTATATAAATTATTTCCAAAACATTCATTTCTTCAACAGCATTTTGGTGTGGGTCATGCTCAGGTTTCTTGGGACTTGAGACAACACGAGGGAATTGCGCAACTATTTGCTGATTTCTGGAAAGTACCAAAAGAAGAACTATTAGTAAGTTTCGACGGATTTAGTTTTGGTGTTCCCCACGAGGTTACTAATAGAGGTTATTATAGAGGAAGAGCAGTATTTCACACTGACCAGAGTTTTACAAGAAATGAGTTTGAGTGTATGCAAAGTTGGGTTACTGCTCACGATGTAAATGAAGGCGACGCAACACTTGCTTTCTACGAAGGTTCTAATAAGTATCATGCTGAATTTAAAACTACATTCGAAGTGACAAATAGAAATGATTGGTATATAGTTAATGAAGATGAAAGAAACTTTTTCAAGGAAAGGGGTTGCGAAGAGATAAGAATCGCCTGTCCTAAAGGAAGTTTGGTATTTTGGGACAGTAGAACTATTCATTGTGGTATTCAAGCTTACAAAGATAGAGCGCAACCAAATCATAGAGCTGTGATTTATCTTTGTTATATGCCAAGAAGTTTAGCTACAAACGCAGCGATTATAAAAAAGAAAAAGGCATTTAACGAGCTAAGAACTACGAGTCACTGGCCCTGCAAGCCCAAGCTATTTCCTAAGAATCCTCGAACATATGGTAAACCTCTTCCTGAATTGAATCCTATTGATCCACCTGTCGTAACAGATTTTGGAAAGAAACTTGCCGGATTCTAAGTATCTTGTTAACACTATTAATTATTGTATTATCAATAATACAATAATATTTACGCGCTTATTAATTTTTTGCTAGGTGCTTCTATTCTAGTATTCCAGTCGAAGTTCCAATGTTTAATACCCTTTTCTATCAAATCTAATTTTTTGATTTCAATTATATCTCCGTTTTTAACTATTATTTCGTTGTTTGATATAATTTTAAGTTGCAAAGATAGGATCAAAGACGATAAAAATCTTTTAATTTTCATTTTATCCCATTGGTTTTCTTTACCGTATCTAATCACAAATTTTTTGAGTAGCAAATCCCTTATTTCTTTCTTTCTGATTTCAGACCAATCGTTGCAGTTATAAAGAAAAAATTCTTTTTCTGTTTTTTCGAAGTTCTTTTTCTGCTGTATTATGTCATCATGGGATCTAATACCTAGTTTATTTCGAAGTAAATTTCTTACTTCTTCATATAGTTCATTGGTGGGCTTGTGCTGATCCACCTTATAGCTAAATTCTTTACCTTTGAAACCGCAGCACATGAAATCTTTAGAAAAATACACTCCATAAGGGCCAATTCCAAATGCCAAGTCTTCAAAAATGTATTTCCAATATCTATCGTTCGTTTCTCTGCAGCAGTGTAGAAAGAATGGATACACTATTTCTTTTCTGCCTTTTGTCATCTTGTATTATAGTGGATATTTTTTTAATACCGGATGGATATTTTTTCTTTTTTGCGGGTGAGCTGGTCGCGAAATTTACTCTAATTGTCGCTTTTTGGTTTATGTTATGAGTCAGGCAATATTTGGTATATGCGATATTACTTGAACTTCCAATATAAATAATTGTTAATGTCTCATTTGTTTTTGAGATTGTTCCGAAAGAAACATATGGTTTTGTGCATATCCAAGGTAAAAAATATGTAACACCTGCTACCAAATCAAAACTACCATTTTGTCTTAATACCCATAATGAACTAATTTCAGAAGAATTTTCAGTCAAAAAGCAATTAGGATAAATTTTAACAGGGAAAGAAGAGTTTTGAAAAACTCTTGTTATTTTTGTTTTCCATGAAGGTTGTTTGACGGTTTTATCTTCCTCTGGTAAAATTGGGGAATCGCATCTGTATGAAATTACAGGTATTTTTTTGCTCTCGATAAATGTTGTATTTGGAGGTGATGAAGCCAAAATAGACGTGTTTTTATGCGAAATACAAAGAAATTTAACTCCTTTGTAATATACTAATAAAGATTCTTTGTTTAACAAGTCTATAGGCATTTTGACACAATGTATAGGACTTTGTGTCAAATCTATAGTTTGCCGTGGTACCAAAATTGTTTCTTTACCCCACTTAATTTTTCCCCCTTTACATGGTACAGAAAGTATTTTTTTGCAGTTAATCAAAGTGGACAGGTCGGAAAAAGGGGAGCAATTTTCTTCGAGTAAAGTTGTATTCCATAAAAGCTGTTTATCCTCATCGCATGTTAAAATTTCATAAGTGGTGTTTCCACTTTTCTTACCGGTTAAATGCCCTACTATTTCCCCAGACAAACACATTTTGTAACTACAAACATTATCAATTGCCTCGTCTAACATCTTAAAATTCAACGAGCGAGATTGTTGTAGATATTCTATCGTTTTGGTATTAGTGAAAGCATGGGAAATTTCCGCATATCTTTCTTTTGGAGTGGTTTTACACATTACAAAATACCCAAATATTTTTCTTTGAAATTTTGCGATTTTGTCAGTGAAATTAAATTTGTCTAAAACACCTGGAAATTGTAAATTTAAATTATGTATATAATTTTTGTTGTAAGCAACCGAAACTTCTGATAAGATATGGTTAACGTCAGTGTATTTTTTAAGCATACTTTTAGAACTTTTAATACCACACGGTATGAACATCAAATGACAGCTTTCTTGTTTAATAACAATATTGAGTAATGAATAATAAATATCTGGATAATTTATTTGTAGATCTGCCATTGTTTGTGACGTTAAGGATGTAATTTGCTGGCTATACCAACTATTCTCATAGTGTCTATCTATGGACACTGTATTAATTATGCATTCTAGCAATTCCAAACAACTCATTTTTCTTATACAGAAAAAAATAGCTTGAAGAATTAGATGAAATTTTAAATATGTATACAATTTTCAATCTCAAGTCTGATCTCAAAAATAAAAGACAATTAGTTATGGGTTCAGAACACTGGGGAAAATGCGCTTGGTCTTTTATTTACAACGTCGTATTGTCCCATAAAGGTAAGATTAAACATTTGAAGGCTTTTTTACTCAATTTGCAATATGTTTTACCATGTGAAAAATGCAAAAAGCATTATTCGGAATTTTTAACAGAAAACCCAATTCCTAGCAAAAAACATTTAATTTTTCAATGGTGTGAACTTTTAGAAAACAAAATAGCAAAAGAAAATTACAAAGATGAATATATCCCTATTAGAAGATTAGACCAAATATTAACCCCGTATATTCGCTCTGTACCAACTGTAAACAATATAAATTCTTCGACGGTTTCTACAGAGGTTCCAAAAGCTCCAAAAGCAACCGTTCAAGTTTTAAAAAGCGGGGGAGACTGTATTAATTGTAATAAAGATAGAATGAAAAAATCATTGCAAAATGTATCCATGCTCAACATGGGGGCTCCAGTGCTAAATAATTACGAAAAACCTCTTTGGTACTCTAGAAGAATTTAAAATAGATCTTAACAATTATAGAGGAATAAGAAATGGTTGAAACTCGTTCACAAAAGAAACGAAAAAGGGAGGAAGAAGCGAACTCCCAAGAAAAACAAAAAGAACCTCGTGTTGATTCCGCGGAAGATCGTGATGAATTACAAGAACCTCTTAATTTAGGGGACGAAGAGGTTATATATGTTTATGAGAGCGAAGACAATGAAGAAAATTCCGATGGAGAAAAATCTGATGAAGAGATGAATCCAAGTGATTGGGTCGCTCAATTTCTATCACCGGAAGATATGGAAGATATAGAGGATCCCGATTACAATCCTGAAGATGGAGAAGTAATTTCTCTTAACTATGCCGGACTGTGCAAATTGTTAGGAGCAACTGGTCAAGAAAAAATTGCCGAAAATCTTAAAAATGTTATGGAAACTATCAAAGATAAAACTCCAAATTTTATGAAAATATTATCAGAAAACGTTCAACACGAACATCGTGTTAAGCTAGTGGAATTATATGAAGCTTTGAAAGAATTAGAAACCGCTGGTATGGCTGGTCAACCTTCTAAACTAGAATATATATCACTGAGAGATCATATAAATGAATTAACAAAGAGATACAAGCGTAAAAAAGAATTATTTGACGAAATGGATAAAGTCTCGAGAGAAGGAATGGAGAAAGACATCAAGGATTTGGAAAAATTCTCTAACCCTGATGAATCGATAGAAACTCGTATTTTATCGTTAGAAACAAGCAAACAAAACAAAGCGGTCATCTATTCTAAATACAAGAGAATGGAATCTTTGTCTAAACATGATGATGAAAAAAGTAAACTCAGAACCTGGTTAGACTGGGCAACAAAATTGCCACATAATAAAATCAAATTACCTGAAAGACAAGTAGAGGTTTCTACAACTATTCTAAATATAGCAAAAGAGTTGGATAAAGAATTATATGGAATGACAAGCGTGAAAGAGCAAATTTTAACGTTCATAACATCTCGACTGATCAATCCAAATGTCAAAGGATGCTCTCTTGGTCTTCTGGGACCACCTGGAACTGGTAAAACAACAATTGCTCGTCTTTTGGCTAAAGTTTTACAAACTCCATTTGCTCAAATGTCTTTTGGGGGAGTCAAAGATGCGGATTTTTTGAAAGGATTTGATTTTACATATGTGGGGTCTAGACCAGGAGAAATAGTAAGATGTTTGACTAGAATGAAATATAAAAATGGTATATTATTCATGGACGAATTTGAAAAAATAGCAAACAACAAAAATATTCTGGCAGCATTACTTCACATTGTCGATCCGCAACAAAATATGGAATTTAGAGATAATTATTTGAGGGATATAACAGTTGATTTATCTAGTTTATGGTTTATCTATTCTATGAACTCTTTGCCAACTGATTCTGCCTTGAGGGACAGACTCCATGTAATAAACGTAAATGGATATACACAATCCGAAAAGGAAACTATAGCTTCTGAATACAGTTTGCCGAAAATTTTAAAAAATCATGGATTAAATTCTTCCGATATTATTATTCCTGATAAAGCTATCACTCATTTAGTTAATAAAATTTCTCCAAATAAATCAGGAGTGAGACCTCTTGAAAATGCTTTGAAAGAAATTGTTAGTAAGACAAGTTTTTTAGTTACAAACGCAAACCAATTAAAAAATTTACCTTTTAAGGTATCCTTTGATGCCGAAAGAGAACTTTCTTATCCCGTCACGGTTACAAAAGATTTAATAAATAAATTATTAGGGCAAAAAGATGATATAGATCGAGATGTTTTATCTCATATGTATTTGTGATCATTATATGTATTTCATATAATGAACTATGCAAAAAGATTACAAAGTAAATTTAATCCCGCAAACGCAGTTGTACAAGCTAATACGCAAAAATCATCGATTGTTGGTAAAGTTGACATAGCAATAATGGAGCTTATACAGAAAGAACCCCCTATAAAAGTTTGCAATGCCATATGTTTACTGCATTCCAAGCATCTATTTTCTCCTCGAACAACCCATGCTACTGCTGGTGACATCATAGAATTAATAAAAGAAACAGTTAAACAAGTATACTTTACGCTATCGTTATTATAAAAATTAAAATCTGGTACTTCGTAAATAATTATTAGCAAGTAACAAATTACATTGATGAGAAAAGTAGGGGCAAAGAAAACTAAAATTTTATTTTGAAAAGAAAATTGCAGACTAGATTGAGGTAAATTTCTAGGAGAATTCCTAGAATTGCTTCGTGAATGCACTGAATAATTATACTCTGTTAAACATATTTCACAGTTTCTTCTTTTATGTGTATTTCTCCCATGTGACAGCCTCCAGTGATTTAAACATTCTTTATGAAAATAGCCTTGGGTACATTCACAAGGACGTATCAAATTACCTTCTTCTAAACAAATTCGACAAGTGTTTATTTTTTCTAACCTAATTTTTTCTCGAGCTTGTCTAACTATTTTAAGTTTTTTGTATATTTCCTTTTTAGAAAGTTTTTGGTTGAAACAAGTCTCCATTTATTAAATAATAACAAGATTTTCTACTTCTTGGGAATTTATGCCATCAAACAAGGAAAAGTAAATCGACTTCTCCTCGTTATCTTCTAATGGTGTTTGAACAGGGTCAATTTTGGTTAAATTTAAAATGTCTCTTTTGCAAGGATTCATTACGTTTTTTTCTGTTATCATGAACTGGCAAAACCTTGAAAAGTTTCCAAGATTCCGAATCATCCTAAGATTTTTAAAAATCATTAAAAATTCATCGTGTAACCCCAGAGAAAGGTCTAAAAAATTTTCTCTATATTCGTTATCGTTAAATATATTATAGTAGTGATCTCTAAAACAACTTACTAAACTCTGGGAACATAAATCCTGAAGTTCTAACACTAAATTTTGAGCTCGACAATCCATTCTCCAGTGATGTTTGTCCTGTTCGTCGATTTTACATAATTGATAAAATGCAAAGGGGTCTTCGTTCCCCGGATCTCCAAAATATACGTAAGTGGGATTTTTATGACAAAGTATCCTCGATAGAGTTGATTTTAAAGGAAACAAACCAATAGTTTCCGGTATTATTTTGGATCTTATCCACTCGGAATGAAAAATATTGGGATGTTTTGCAAAACTCAAAGCTATATCTAACTCTTTCAGGGTGGAACCATCCGGTTGATGTTTTTCGTAGTTTGTTGATTTCAAAAATCTCAAATCCAAAGGGTTAAAATGCTGGACTATTTGTTTTTGAATTTTTCTTTGTGTGTAGTTTTTACTTTTAAAGAACTCTTCCAGCTTTTTGGAGCAAAATTTAAGTAATTTTATATATTCTGGAATGTTGCCACGCCTGAATATTTTCATACGCGATAATTTTATTTCGCGTAAGTTTTTGGAGAATTGTTTTGTATTCAAAGAATCGTATTTCCCTGAAAACAATTCAAATACATCTGTGTCCTCTGAAATATTTTCCCCAAAAGTTTGATCCAGAACTTCATTCTCATCAGGGATATCGTTTATCTCTTCATTATCCGGTGATCTAATCATTGTTTTTGCGACCGCCAGTTTTGCCCTCAAATCTTTTATTTCATCTCGGTATTTTTGGAAAACATCATTCGCAGTATGTTCTAAAGAACAAGTTTTAATGTGTTTATCCCACTCGAAAATACTAGTTGTATTAAAATTTTTACAACGCAAGCAAACAAACAACAAACCTCTAAACCTTTTGCATTTTTGACTTTCCTGTAAATGCCTCTGTAAATACCTTTCTTCCTTGAACATATCCCCACAAAATTTACAAGCTATTTGATTTTGTGCCATTTTAATTATTAGATATTCCTAGATATAATCATTTTGTTTAAAGATCCCAATTTAAATAAAAATGACAGAAAGGTTTGAAATATCTATCGATTCTGGTAAGTTATCAGAAATAGCACAGTCATACAATCTCGTAGAATATCAAAATTTCTTTGCTGAATTAGGAGAAATAAATATACCTGTAACAGCTGAAGAATTTGTTATTTATGATTCGTGTAACTGGCCTGCCAGACTTGAATTTATCAAAAATAAACTTGGAAAGAGTTCGTTCGCAATGTCAAGCAATGTATGTGACGGTAAAAAAGATGGTATATCTGGATGCAGAGACTGTTGTCAAGAAAATTCAAAAAATAATTACGAGAATTGCGTGGTCAGTTGCATGACATCTCACAAGTCAAATTTCAAAATGGGTAAAAAAATTTGTTCAAACAAGGGAATATTAACATCCGATGCAATTAAAAAACTAAAAAAGTTGGCATCGCAAAAAGACGGAGATACTCACTCCGAGAAGGGTGGATTATTAACATACGTCAAAAAAGACGGTGTTTATTACTTTGACTTGGACGATAAATCTTTGATAAAGGGAGAATCAGCTGAAACAGACGTGCCGGACGGAATTAAAGGAAAAGATAGATGTAAAGAATCTTGTGCTGGTTTTCACACACACCCGCATCAAGAATATATAGTTCAAAATGTTGTGTATGCGTGGCCTTCGGGTGACGATTATCAGGCTTTTTTAGAGAAAATTATAGACAAAACAAGTTTTTTACATTTTGTGATAGCAAAAGAAGGATACTATATAATTTCTTTGCATCCAAATGCGATAGCAAAAGGTGAAGATTTTATTAAGAAATCTCGAAAGAGGGCTAAAAAATACAAATTTTCATTACCTTCGTCCAAAAGCGAGGGTAACCCAAATGAATACAAAAGAAAATTAGATTCTATCCCAGAAGAAGAAAAAGTTTTTCATGTTGACTTCAAAAAGTATAATACCACGAAACCATTTTCTTTTTACTTTCCTACCGAAAACTCCTCTTGTGAAATTTAAATTAATTCTACAAATTAATTTACATACAGAAAGGTAACAAAGGATCAAATTCATACGGTTTTCCTTTCTCGTCTTTTTTGTGTTTTTTCTCTGTGTATTTTTTATTACACAAACCAGATCCGCAATGATCATCCGTTGCTTGCCCAGCTTTTTTAACAACAATATCCATGGTTTCACCTACTTTCCATCTCCCTAGTTTAGGGGGTTTCAAGTTTCGTTTAAACAAATTAAATAGCATTTTAATTTTCCAATTGTTAGTTATAAATCAAATCATTTTATAAGATTTTAATACAAACTAAGTTGTTTGATACAAATAGGTACCTTTTGAAACGGTATGGGATAATAAACAACAACTGTGAGGCTATCAGGAGGGCACTGAGTTCTTCCTTGATCTATAACGTAAGTTTTTTGTAGATGTTTGGTTTGATCTAAAACAGAAATCAATTCTTGTGTGGTTTTTGCTTTGAGAACAACTTTAGTTGATCCACAAGCTTTG
>MDTD01066755.1_pt1 | contig 15843 bp, 15 predicted proteins | sample 811221 | NCBI WGS metagenome assembly MDTD01 (sample SAMN05326646, study PRJNA326480) | marine metagenome | isolation source: seawater | place: Pacific Ocean: South West | collected 2011
CGGACGGACGGACCGAACGAACGGACCGAACGCTCTCTCGCGCGCGTTCGTTCGCGCGTGTCTTCGACCGCGGCGCGCGCGCGAGAGAGAGAGAGATTTGAGATTCGAGCGGCGGTCATTCATTGGCGCGTTCATTCATTCATTCATTCATTCGTCGAGCGGTGACGAGCGCGCGCGCGCGTGAGGGGTGATCGTCATGGACGTCGATCGTGAACAGTACTACGACGATGGGGGCGGAGGATCGAGGAGGAACAGGAACAGAGGCGGCGGGGGCGATCGACACCACCCGTACGGCGGGGACGAGGGTCACCGAGGCGGCGATCGACGCGGAGGGGGCGGACGCGGCGGCGGACGAGGCGATCGACGAGGCGATCGACGGGGAAGAGGACCGCGAGACGACGGGGCGCTGTCGTTCCGTGATTTCTGTTACAAGTACCTGCGAGACGATACGACGCCGGCGGAGGCGGAACGACGGTACGAGGAGTATCAAAAGGAAAACGCCGAGGCGTTTTACGAGCGATACTTTCGGGACCATCGTCATGATGAAGGTGAGCGGGCGAGGAATGATCCTCGAGTGCTCGTGGAGACATTGAAGAGACGAGACGATGTGTCCGTCGCTCGTGCGCTAGAATTCTTTGACGCGCGAGCGAACGGTAATTTAGTCATTTACACCGAAGACGGCGGCGCGGATGACGGCGACCACGCCGACGGCGACGCCGAGATGAACGATGGCAACGAGGGACAGCAACCGCAACAAAAGAAACGTTCTGTCGCGCCGATCGAGGCGTGGCATCCGATTCGCCTCGGTTTTGATTACAAGCAAACCGGTAAGCTCATCGCCGCTGTGGATGCCGAGAAGGGCGTGGAACAGAACCCGCTCTTGGACGGCGACGAAGGCGCGGGCATGGACGTGGGTGATGGCAACGGTGAAGAGGACGCGGCCGCGCTCGAAGCGCTCGGAAATGAGGAAAGCACCGCCGAGAAGCTTGACGAGCGACTGTGCTACCTGATGCGCGTGCATGGCATCGACTACTATAGACGTTGCCAAGAGTTGAACCCGGTGACGTTCCTCGAACGCGTCACCATGACGAGCGCATTCAGCAAGCGCGATCCGAAACCGGAAACCCCAGTCGCCACCATCGCGGAGAACCCTTACGGCGTTCGTTGGAGCGCGTCGCTCGACGCGAACGTCAAGCGACGCATCGCGGAGGGCGATCCGCAGGTGAAGAAGCTCGCCACCTCGGAGATCGAAGCCAAGCTCGAAGAGTGGATCAAGTCGTGCGTAGTCAAACACGACGAGCAAAGATTCGGGTGCACGTTGAGTACGAAGCTCTTCGTCGCGGAAGAATTCGTCATCAAGCACATTCGCACCAAGCAGGCGCACCACGTCGAGGACATGCACGAGCGCCTTCTTGACGAGCAGTACAAGAAGAACGTCGTCGAGTTCCTCAAGTACGAGGAAAACCGCAAGGCGAGCAGAAAGGGCAGGAAGAAGTTCGGCGGAATCATGATGATGCAAGTTCCCGGCGCCGGTCCGGAGGGCGGTTTCGTCCAGGTCCCGGTGGCCACCGCTGGCGGAGCGAAGATGATTCAGGGCATGCAGAGATACACAGACTTGGACGCCGCGACGCCGCCCGAGACCCGCGTCGTCATCGATTACGGCGACATTTGATGAAAGAATAAGTACGTCAACTAAAACACTCTCAACAACTACACGCGTGCGCGCGCCATCTCCTCGATTAATCCTCGCCGTCCCGCACGCGGCGGTTCACTCCGCCGACGTCTTCCAACGCCTTCGCAAGCATCGACGCATCACTCGCAGTTCGCCCTCGCACGTGGGGACATCCTCGGGCGACCCCATCCAATTCACGCTCCGGCGGGCGCACTTCTCGAACGCCTCCGCCGCCGATTTACACGCCCCGACGCGACTCGCTCGACAGGCGTCGTAATCATTCGTCAGCCCCTCGCACGCGCGCTCGCCGTTGATGGCGACGCACTGGCGCAGCGCGCTCGATTTAGACGCGCACGCCCGTCGCGCTCGATCGCACTCCTCGCGCGAGGCGCTCGAGAACGGCCACATGCGCGCCCTCGGCCTCGCGTCGCGCGTCGCGGATTGCCGTCATTCGCTCGCGGGCGCCCGTCGCGAGGACGACGACGACGTGGACGATGGCGACGGTGACGGCGAGGACGACGAGGACGAGGACGAGGACGACGATGTCCGCGACGACGACCGCGCGACGCGACGCGAGGACGACGCGAGGACGACGCGCGGTGCGACCGAGACGGGTGACGCGCGCGTCGACGTCGTCGGGTGAGAGCGATGCGGACGAGGGCGAGGAGGCGCGCGCGACGTCGGCGTACGAGGAGACGAGGGAAAAGGTTCGAAGTAAACCTCTTCCGGGGTCGGGGGTGAACCTGTACGATCCCGTGGCGACGGCGTCGAGGGCGCTGACGCGTCGATTCGGCATCGTCGGCGGGCTCGGGTTGGTCGCCGCGCTGGCGAGCGTCGAGGGAGGAGAAATCGTGAAGGCTCTGCTCGAACGCGACGTGGAAGTTTCGGGGGAAGAGTTCGCGGTTGAAGGAAACGAGAACGGGCTGCGAGCGCAGGATTCGCGCATAGGTGGTGGGTCTTCGCCCAAGCGCAACGATTTCGTCGGCGTCAATGTGACGATTATCGACGCCGCCGACGGCACCGAGTACTTGAACACGAAAAAGAGCGGACGTCCGATCGCGTTCACGTTTGAAAGGAAACCGTTGTTGCCACCGATTTGTGAAGCGATCGAGGACGGCGTGCGCACGATGAAACGCGGCGGGGTGCGGCGTCTCATCGCGCCCAGCGCCGCGGCATTCGGCGAGCGAGGCGTCGTGCTCACCGACGGTACTCGCATTCCGGGCTCGCGCGATTTGATCATCGAACTCACGCTCGAAGAGGTCAGTCCCTCGTACGTGTAATTTCTATGTCTTCTGTACGCCTCGCGATGAGACGGCGCGAACGTCTTGGCGTCGACTAGTTATTCTTTCGTTTTTGTGGGTCCGTTCAATTACATCGGTTTCCAAAGAAGCTTCTAAAAATGAGTATGTTTACGTGCGTTATCGCCTATTCCCAAGCTTGGCCATTTTCGCCGAAGAAGGATTGGATGTGCGCGAGCGCGGACGCCTCGACGACAACCTTGTCGGCGTTGAGGACGTCGTACACATTCAAGTGCGTGACATCCGTTTGAACAACGCGCTCAATGTTGCGCGCGCTCTTGGCGACATTTTCGTTCGCATCTTTCGTAATAACGTACGCCTTCTCCGTAGCACCAACACCCCACGCCATCAAAGACTTGTTGAACGCGTTCGTGCCCGGCGCGGAAACGTTGCCGGAGATGTCGTCAACAACAATCATGTCGCAAGCCGCCGATTGCAACGCGGTCGCCATCGCCAAACGACGCTCCTTCTTGTTCATCTTGATGGTCCAATCGCGCGGCTTCGGTCCGAAAGACACACCCCCGCCCGGCTTGAGCGGCGTGCGGGAAGAACCAGCGCGCGCGTTACCCGTCCCCTTTTGTTTAAAAGGCTTTTTACCGCCACCGCGAACTTCGCTCTTCGTCAGCGTGCTCGCCGTACCCTACGATTGTCACGTTTCGTCAGTCATCGATTCGCAGTCGCACACCACGCGCACGACCCCCTCGTTCGCGCCTTCGTCTCCCCCCTCTGGGAGTAGGGCTTGAGCACGCCTTTGGGGTGACGTCGAGACGCGCGCGTTCCCATCCCTTTCCGCTTCGTCGCTGACGCCACGCGCGACGCGAGACGCGCGCGGAATCGACGCAAAGAATATCTCTCCATCCATTCCACCCGTCGCATCGTCGTCATCCATCGCGCGTCTCGCGCGCGCCGGCGCGTCTCCGTCGACGGAGAACCCCTCCCTTCAGGGTTTCGGCGCGCATCGTCCCCGTCCACCGTCGCGCGCGTCGCGTCGCTCGAGATCGATACTCACCCTGCGCGCGTTCTGTCTGACCATGACGACGTATTTATGCACCAACCCTCTCGCGACCTCAGCGCGCGCCGTCTTGAGTTCCAGCGTCGCGCCGTCCGTCTTGGAGCCGTCGAAGGTGACCGCATCGATCGCCGCCGCGCGCGGCGTCACCGCCGGGCGCTGCTGCTGGCGTCGGTTCAGGCGCGTGGTCCCGGCGCTGAGTGCAGCGCCGCTGACCGCGGCGTTCGCGCGCATCGTGAAGGCTTGCATCGCGTCGCAAAGTCGCGCGTCGGGCGTCGCGCCGCGCTCGGACGGCGCTCGGCATCCGAGACTGTTTTTTGTGGGTGACTGTCAGTAGTATCGGATTCGGTAAAACTGGGTATAATACGTAGTAAGTAGCTTGTCTATAAAAAATGGTCTCGTCACACCTTCGCTCACTTCTTCACTACATCATCGTCATGTTTGACTTGAACGCCTCCAAGTATCGAACAGTCTTGCCGTACATGTCTTTATCAATTTTGTATTGCTCGAGCACGAGCGAGACGCGCTCGGATCCGGTTTTAGTCTTGTACGAACGAACTTGATGGAACGCGTCGCCGCGGAACGTCACGAGCGTGTTTTCTTTCGGTGTCACCTTCTTCCCCGGCGCGGCTTCGAACTCTGGATACCCGTGCCATACGGGAACATCTCCAACTCCCCACCGACCATGTCCTCGGGAACTGAGTTGTACAGCACGGAGACTTGGTGGGCGATGAACATATGACGAGAATAAATCCCGACCGTCGTGTCCAAGTGCATCCCCACCGAGAGTTCGTCCGCGTTGTACTGATCGTAATCACCGAGCTCACACAACAACACGTTCATCACGAACGCGTTCGCTTCCGGCAGACGCAATTTCTCAAACACAGGCGCGAAGCACGCGTAGTCGGGAGACGTCTGAAACTTGTCCACGCCCTCCAGATTAAATTTCACGACAAACCCGCGCGTCTTGGAGAACCCGGCGTCGTTCAGCCCGCCTCGCACGCGCAGTTTCGGGTGTTCCAGCGCGCACCGCTTCACCGCCGCGTACTCGCTGAACGTTAAAAAATTATCCGTCACCGTCGCGAACGGTTGCTCCTCTGTCGTCGTGAGATACCTCACCTTGGACCACTGATACCATCGCTGCGCCATCCTGAGCACGATGAAGAGCGAGATGGACCACACCGCGGCCTGTTCGTTCGCCCTCGCCATCTTCGCCCGCTTCGCTCGCTTCAGCGCCGCCGCGTCCTCACCGGCGCCCGCCGCCGACGCGTCCGCCTCAACCGTGCGAGGCACCGCGCGCGCATCCTTACGCGCCATCCCGTCTCCCGCCGACGCGTCGGTCGCGAATCGGTCGCGCGCGGGTGAAAGAAATGCACGCCCTCGCGCGCGTCGTCGACTCCGCGACCGTCCTCGACGTCCTCGCGCGTCGTTCTCCCGACGGTTCGACGCGCGAATGCGACAGAATATTCAGCGCACGGATAGACGGACGAGTCATGAACGGCCAAATAGCCCCTCACACCGAGCGCCACTTTTTCGAACGGCGTCCCGACGCTCCACCTCCGCACACGCCGGCGACGGACGGCGGAGGATGACGATGCGCGACGTCAACGCGGACGTCGATCGCGCGCTCGCGTCCGGTTCCGCGCGCATGGAAGCCATCGCGCGCGAGATGCGCGCGCGTTCGCGCGAGTGTCAGGATGCCGTCGCCTCCACCGCGCGCGGGAACGGGAACGGGAACGACGACGCGCGGGACGAGGCGACGATGGAGCACGATCGAAAGGCGGCGATAAAGCTCGTGAACGATCGCGTGAGTAAACTGAGCGCGCTCGCGGACGAACGCGTGCGCATAGCGAACGCCATGTACGATTTCGTGGATGAGCACATCACGCGTCTGGACAAGGATCTCGCGGCGTTCGAGCGCGACGTCTCGGCGAAGCCTCAAGGGAAGTGGAAGGGCGATCGAGACGAGGTCGAGGATGGGGAGACGATGCGCAACGATGTCGGGGGCGGTGACGGCGGAGGGACGACGTACGACGAACAGATTGCGAATCCAAACGAGCCGACGTATTGTTTGTGTCAGCGCGTCTCGTTCGGACAAATGGTCAGGTGCGACAACGAGGATTGTGCGATCGCGTGGTTTCACTTTCAGTGCGTCGGGCTGAGCGCGAACCCAAAGGGAAAGTGGTTGTGTCCGACATGTCGACGACGCGACGGATCGAAGCGTTGATATATTACAGTATATTGTTGAGTTGTAACGTAGACGAGCCTTTAGATTTCGACTCCGGGTCGTCGTCTCGCCTCTTCCGCCATCGCCGCGATAGGCAACGCACTCTTAGAGGACGGCGAACGTCCGTCCTCTTCCGCCATGTCGTCCTCGCTCGTCGCGATCGCGGGGTCGGCGTGTTTCGGACTTTGGATGACTGTTCACTTCGTCCCTCCGAATAACCTCTTCGCGTGGCACCCGCTCCTCATGGGCGCGGCGATCGGGTCGTGCGGCGCGTCGTCAGCGTTGGGCGTTCGCGCGCGCGCGATGGCGCCGGGTCGAGCGCGGTTGGTGACGCTTTGGTCGCATCTGTGGTTGAACGCCTTTGGGACGGTGTGTTGGTTGTTGGGCTTTTTCGCCATCTATGCGAATAAAAACAAACTGGGCAAGTCACACTTCTCGACGACGCACGGAACGATCGGGATGTTGTCGACGTTGGCCCTCGTCGTGACGTTCGCGCTCGGTGTGGCGTCGTTCAACGCGCTCGGGGTGCTCGCTCGATTCGGTTGGACGGCGGCGACGCGCAGGGTAAAAGCGGCGCATCGTTCGCTCGGTCTGTTCGTCATCTTCGCGGGCATGTTCACCGCGAGTTTAAACACCGGACACTCGTCGATCGGGTACGGCGCCGGTGGGAAGGCGTTGAGCGACGTCGCGCTGGGCGTCGCGGCGTCGGCGCTCGTGTTGGCGGCGGTTTCAACTCCAGCGTGGAGCACCAAGCCGTGACTACACTTGTAATAGTACCAGTAAATGCGCAGTAAATTACAACATCATCTTCCCTCCATTAAAGCGGTTTTTGCATGGTGATGGCGTTGAAACGGATGGTTCCCGTGGCGAGTCCGGTTTGCATCAGAGGCATGACGAGCGCGCCTCGCAACGTCGCCGGTCCGGCTTTCAACAGACCGACGATCCCGGACCACGTGAGCGCGGTCGAGACGACGCCCTTCCAGAACGGACGCACTTCGTCGGACCAATCGTCCGTGCGAATGTCCGTCATCCCCGCGTCTCGAGCCAAGCGTTCGTAATCGTCCACTGAGCACCACGCCGGAAGATAGTAGGCGTCGCAGATTCGATCCAACAGCGCCTTCTCCGCCGGTTCGAGCGCTTCGCCCTCCTTCAGCGCTCGGTGACACCACGTCACGACGACTATCGTTCCTCCCGGTTCGCACACGCGCGCGAGTTCGTCGACAAACTTCTTTTTATCCGGCATGTGTTCGCCGCTCTCCATGCTCCACACGAAATCAAACGACCCATCCTCGAACGGCATGTGTAGCGCGTCCGCGACGCGATACCTCGCCTTATCCCCCAAACCATCCTTCACCGCCAATTCATTCGCTCTCTTCGCCTGATAGGGCGACAGCGTCACCCCCTCCGCGACGCATCCAAACTTTTTCACCGCGTACCGCGAACTTCCGCCGATTCCGCAACCGACGTCCACCATGCGCGCGCACCCTTTCACGCCCGCAAACTCGAGACTCTCCTCGATCATCTCCACCTGCGCCCTCGCGTGATCGATTCTCCCTCCGTTTTCCCCTCGATTCCCTCTCGCGTAGTACCCGTGATGCATGTGTTCTCCGTCCCCGCCCGCGTCGCTCCACAACCGTTCCCACAACTCGCTCGATTCGTCGTAAAACTTGGCGATGCCCTCGTTCAGGGTGGTCGTCTTTTCCACCAACGGCGCGACGACGCGTTCAAACGCCACCCCTTTCGCGTCCTCACTCCCGTTTCCACCCGTCTCGTCCCCACCCGCGGTCGCCCGCGTCCCGAACGGCGTCCTCGACGCGCGTCCACCCTCTCTCGCGCGCCTCCTCGCGCGGCGCGTCCCACCCTTCATCGCCGAGCGTCGCCCGCGTTCGATCGGGCGCGCGAGAGACACCGTCATCATCGTCATCGACATCGGTCGCGTCTTCGCGCGCGCGCGCTCGACATTGATGCGCGCACGCATTCATTCATTCATTCATTCATTCATTCGTCCCCATCGGCACACGGCACACGGCGACGGATCGATCGCGCGCGGATGAGTGCGTCGGATGGGAAATCCCCGGCGGATTTCTTAAAGGCGATCAAGGGGAAGACGGTGCTGGTGAAACTGAACTCCGGGGTGGATTATCGAGGTGCGCGACGACGACGCGACGATGAAGGAGGAGGAGGAGGAGGAGGAGGAGGAGGAGGACGACGGAAGGATGTTCGATTCGAGACGAGACGACTGACGAATGAATGAATGAATTCGATCGATGACCAGGCGTGTTGGCGTGTCTCGACGGATACATGAACATAGCGATGGAACAGACGGAGGTGCGCGCGAGACGCGGTGAGACGCGCGCGCGATGGGTCGAAGGAATCGAGGCGAGAGAGGATCGTCTCGCGAGGCGCGTTAGGGCGAGCGAACGGGACGGACGCCGACTGAACGCGATCGCGCGCGACGCGCAGGAATACGTCAACGGACAATTGAAGAATAAGTACGGTGATGCGTTCATTCGTGGGAATAACGGTGCGTGACGCGATTCGCGAGATTGTGTGAGATTCGAGCGCGCGCGTTCGTCCCCGCCGTCCCGAAGACGAGACTCTCCGAAGACTCACCTCTCCGCGACCATCGTTTCTCTTTCGCAGTGCTTTACATCAGCGCTGTGAAAAAGTGATAGTATCGTTCCGATTGTCGTCGCAGTAGCCCACCCGTAGCGCGCCCACGCCGTTGTAGAGAGAATGAAGTCGTTTTTCGATTATCGACCATCAGTCAAGCCGTCAACAGAACATGATTCGAGTCGTGAATCGGCGCGTCACACGTCGTCGCGCGCGTCGCGTCGTCATGTCCGACGACGCGGACGACGAATTGTTAACCACTGTGCTGTTTCTCATCAATCGAGGGTACTGGCTCGCCCTGTACGAGCTCTACGTCGACGCGAGACGGACGAATGCGCTCGAGAAAGATTTACCGGCGCGCAACACGCTTCGGTCGTTTTTCGGCGATCGTCAGCGGTTTCCCGCGGACGTGTTCAGCGCGGTGCGAGACGCGTTCGATAGTGGGGTGTCCGCGGCGCGCGTGATCGAGGCCGAGTCGCGAGCGGCGTTGGCGGAGTACGACTTGAGATTAGCGAGGGAGGACGCGTCCGCGGCGGGGAGCGCGGGCGGCGCGGGCGGGGAGCGAGCGGGCGGTGTGGACGCGCGAGCGGGCGTTCGAGACGATGAGGCGTTTGGGGAGGTCGAGCACGACGCGTGCGAGGCTCGAACGCGCGCGAGCGTCGATTTGGATGCGAAATTGGACGCGGCGACGTACGATTACCTGTCGAGGAGAGGATACAAGGCGACGGCGCTGTCGATGCGCGATGAATCGTCGACGGCGGCGACGCTGGGTGAGATCGACGAGGAGGAGGATTGTGCGCACGGCGCGCTGCGAAGAATGCACGATAGAGCGCGATTGACGGAGACCACGGCGATGGCGTTAGAGGCGGAACGGACACGCCTGGAGGACGTCGAGAGCGAACTCGTGGGAGCGCGAGCGCGCGTGGATGAGCTCGAACGCGCCGAGGCGGCGTCGACGAGTCGAGCGGAGGAATTATCGTCAAAATTAGCGATAGTAGAGGAAGAGCTGAGGTCACTTGGCACGTCGTCCGCGACGTGGGAGCAAAGGGCGATCGAAGCCGAGAGCCAGGCGACGAGACTCGCGTCTCAACTGGGAGAGTCGAATGGAGATTTTTCGTCGAATAAGGGCGTGCTGAGATCGACGATCGAAGAGGACGAAACATTGGATGTGTGTCTGACGCTCATCGAGACGCTCATTCCGAAGATATCGCCGGGCGCAAAGCAAGACGCGCTTCCTATGATTTCTCGCGTGTGCGCTCGCGCATGCGGAAACAAGGCGCGCGCGGATCGCGCATCCAACCTGTTCTTTGAGTTGCACAAGGCACCGAATCAGTTACAGAGGGACGATATCGCGAAATCCATCGTGAGCGTCGGCGAGAGCGTCGGTGTGGAAGCATTCGACGCGATGTTTGCGCGCGGATGTCTCGGCGCCGAGCAGGGGGCGTTGATGAGCGAAGAGCGACGCATTCTCGCGCTCGACGTGCTCTCTGAGCTCGCCGCGACGTCCTGGTACGCGTCGACGCCCACATTCATAGTGGATGGTTTCAGGCGCGCATCGATAGACCCGAGTGAACGCGTGCGAGCCGAGTGCGTTCGAACGATGTCGCGTTTCGTGGAGGCTCACGGCAGCGGCAGCGACGGCAGCGGCGCGGACACCTTGGACGACGCGTTGATGTCGCTCGTGACCGACGGTTTCGAGGACGTTGCCGAGAGTGCGCGCACGTCGCTAGCACCGAAAATGGCGGCTTGGTATCTCGGTTCTGGTAAGTTGGAACGATTCACAGACGTCTTGGCGAAGACAATTTTGGAGAGGGCGAACGAAGCCTTGCGCGGCGGTTGGAGTGGTGACGCGCACGATCGCGTATTTGGCGGATGGAGGACACCCGAGGAGGGCGATAGGTACCGATGGCACGCGACGAGCATGATGAAGACGTTCGAGGCATGTTGTCCCGCGATACGAGCCGCGCTCGAGGCGTCCAAACCGTCTTCGATTGCCGCCGGTGTCGACGAGGCGCTGAGCGAGGAAAATATTCCCGAGTCTTGGACTCTCGCTCGCTGGTGTACCGAACGAGCGTCGGATTTGATCGTAGACATCATAAGCTCCACCGCTCCGGACGTCGTCGGTCAGGAATCGGTGAGAGAGAGCATATGTTCCGCGGTGACGGCGTGGTGCGGCGTGCTCGGCGCGCACGCGACTCGAGGCATTCTCATCGGTAAGCTCAATCAGGCGTGCCTCGTGAGCGCCGATCAGCGCACAGCCGTGTTACCCATCTTACTCGCCGGCGTCGTTCCCAACACCCCGGACGGTGTGGTCGTGCTCGGGGATTATCTCAAGAGATTGATTCGACAAGCTCGCGAGGAAACCTCGGACGACGTTGTCGACTCGGCGCGGTACCTCGCGGCGTTCCAGCAACACACCGAAATCTTGCTCGCGGCTTTGAAAGATTGCGCCGTAGTGAGCGCTGAGAATAGCTCCACCGTGCGTCTCGTCACCGCTCGTCTCCTGTCGGCGACGTCCGAGGTTTTACCTCTCAAACACGTCGTCCGAGACGTCTATCCGACACTCGACGCGCTCCGCGTCGATCCCGAGAGCGAAGTCAGACGTGAGGTACCTCTCGCCTTGGCGAACGTCGCGTGCACGCACTACGAAACGATCGAACCGACGACGATGACGATGCGTCAGCTCGAGACGCTCATCTCAGATCCAGACGTCCAGGTGAGAATCGCCGTCGTCGAGGCGTTGTCGCTCGGCGCCGCTGCGCCCGGGACGTCGTTCGCCGTCTCCGCAGCGAACGCCATCGCCGCCATCGCCAGGATACCAAACCTCGAGCGCGAGATCACGGATGCGATATTCGAGACGACGCGCATCATGCTCGGCGCGGACGGCGACTTGTTCCCTCAAATCTCCGGCGCGCTCGTCGCCCTGGTGGAAAACGCCGACGCGCTCGATCCCGCGCGTCGAGCGCAGGCGGAGACCATGCTTCGCGACGGTGGCTGGTCGTGCGACGACACGCACCACCATCCCACACACCCCGCGACCTCGACGCCGTCCATGGCACCGCCCGCGACCGAACCGCCTCTGCCGCGCGCGACGCTCGCGCGGGGTCCCTCGGCGTACGAGCGCATGAAATCCCGCGCCAGAGGCGCCCTCTCCGTCGGTCGCAGACACGGTCGAGACAAACCACCACCGTGAATTCCCATCGTCCGTCCATTCTTTTCACCGAGCTCGCCCCATCCTTCGTCATCGCTCCCGTCCCTCGTCGTCCCTCGCGTCTCGCCCTCGCGTCTCGCCCTCACGCACCCATAGTGAAGTCTGAATGACCCCATGTATTGAAACACGAACGACGACAGCGCCCATCCCTCCGCACGCACGCACGCGTGCATTCATTCATTCGCCCCGCACACGCGCGCCCGTCTCGTCCTCGCGCTCGACCGGTCGCGCGGTTCGACCCTCACCCTCGTCCTCGTCGCTCGTCCTCGTCGTCCTCGTCGTCCTCGTCGTCGTCATGTTTCAGACGGCGTCGCGATCGATGAGCCGCCGATCGACCGCGGCGACGCGCGCGGCGACGCGCGCGTGCGCCTCCTCCTCCGCCGGTCCCGTCGCCGAGCGCACGAGCGCGGTCTCTTCGTTCACGTCCAGAGCGCACGCGCGTTCGTTCGCGCACCGCGTCTCGCGACACGGACGCGACGGGGACGACGTCCCGCCGTCGACGACGCCGCGGCGCACGGCGGCGACGCCGTCGACGCGCGCGCGCTCGTTCGCGTCGGACGCGGACGAGGCGAGAGACGCGAGAGACGACGACGTCGTCGTGGATTTGGACGCGAAGACGACGAAGAAGACGAGCGAAAAGGTGGCGGCGATCGCCGATCGAGTGTGCGAGTTGACCCTCCTCGAGACGCACGAACTGTGCGAAGTCTTGGCCGAGCGACTCGGGTTGGGGGACGCGAGCGGGATGATGTTCGGCGGTGGGATGATGCCGATGACGGCGGCGGGCGGAGTTCAGGGCGCGCCCGGGGGTGCCGGTGGCGGTGCCGGCGCCGGTGCGGACGCACCGGTCGAGGAGAAGACGTCGTTCGCGCTCAAACTGGAATCTTTCGACGCCGCGCAGAAAATCAAAGTCATCAAGGAGGTGCGCGCCGTCACCGATCTCGGGCTCAAGGAGGCGAAGGAGCTCGTCGAGGGCGCGCCCGCGGTGTTAAAGAAGGATTTGAAAAAGGAGGAGGCCGAGGAGTTCATCGCTAAATTAACCGCCGTCGGCGCAAAGTGCGCGTTGGAGTGATGGATTCGATTCCGTCGGTTCGTCGGGCGCGCGGTTTCGAGCGCGCGATTGCGCGCGCGCGCGCGCGCGCGCGAAGAATGTCGCCGCGCGCGCGTCGCGACGTCCACCATCGCGGGTTCGACCGACATCGTCATTTTTTTCTCCACCTGTATTGTTTCTAGAGATACACGCACGTCCCTCGAGCCTCTCTTTCTTCTCTCCGCGCGTCTCGCGCGCGTGCCCGCGTCTCGCCCTCGCCGCCCCGACCCCTTCACATCGCGATGCCGATGGGAACGATGGGGACGACGACGACGGCGACGATGGCGACGACGATGCGACGCTCGAGACCGAAGACGCGACGCGGCGCGAACGTTCGCGCGTCGGCCGGTGCGTCTCGAACGCCGCGATGGACCGAACGACCGCGCGCGCGACCGACCGAGCGCTCGAGCGCGCGACGAGGGGTGTGATGAACACGGCGTGGAATGAATGGGAGAGATGACGACGACGCGCGCGCGTGAGGATGAGAGGGAGGGTGTGAGCGCGCGCGAGTGGGAGAGGGATGATGGTGTGTGTCGCCGATGGGGGCGATGGGCGGGGTGGACGAAGAGGAGGACGAGACGAGACGAGACGAGACGCGAGAAGACGGGGACGCTTCGGGGCGAGGAGGACGAGGGCGGGAACGGGAGAGACGACTGACGGGATCTCGTCGCGCGTGGTTTTTGTGCGTCGGAAACAGCGACGGAGAAGAGTTTGGAGATGATGCGAAAGTTTTCTGAACAGTACGCGAGAGGGAGCGGGACGTATTTTTGCATGGATAAGAGCGTCACCGCCGTTGTGATTCAGGGGTTGGCGGAACACAAGGACGAGCTCGGAGCGCCGTTGTGTCCGTGCAGGCACTACGACGATAAGGAAGCGGAAGTGGCGCAGGGGTTCTGGAACTGTCCGTGCGTGCCGATGAGAGAGAGAAAGGAGTGTCACTGCATGCTCTTCTTGACGTACGTTTGCGCGAGACGCGTTCGCTTTGAGACGAGACTGACGAGGACGACGACGCGTTTCTTTTCGCGCCATTCGCAGGGACGATAACGATTTCGCCGGCGACGAGCGAACCATCTCCATGGATGAACTCGTCGAACTCACCGAAGACATGTAAGATTCGGATGCGAACACTATTCTTTTCGCTTAACTTTAAGGCCGCTTTGTCACACTACATTAATTGAAATTTTCATCACCGTAAACCCGAACACCTTCGCCCGCTCGCTCGTTCGTTCGCTCGCGGAGTGGCGTGCTGTGGCGTCGATAATTCATCTAAATGCCTCATTCATGATGATTATTACATTTTTGTTTCATTCGTTCAACCTCCGCCATTCGCTCGCTCGCGCGCTCTCCCGACGCCATAGCTCTAGAAACACTTGCGGTGCACGATGGACGGTCCAGCCTCGTTGTACTCGCTCTTGGCGATCCACATCTGTTGGAACGTGGACAAGGAGGCGAGGATGGAACCACCGATCCACACGGAGTACTTGCGCTCGTGCGGAGCGACAACCTTAATCTTCATGGAGGACGGGGCGAGCGCGGTGAGCTCCTTGGAGACGCGATCGGCGATGCCCGGGAACATGGTGCTACCGCCGGAGAGGACGATGTTGGCGTAGAGATCGCGTCTGATATCGACGTCGCAACGCATGATGGAGTTGTAAGTCGTCTCGTGGATGCCAGGGGTTTCCATACCGATCAAACTGGGCTGGAAGAGCACCTCCGGGCATCGGAAACGTTCGTTGCCGATGGTGATGACTTGACCGTCCGGAAGCTCGTACGACTTCTCGATGGACGAAGAGCTCTGGCTCGTCTCCATCTCCTGCTCAAAATCGAGCGCCACGTACGCGAGCTTCTCCTTGATGTCGCGAACGATTTCACGCTCCGCCGAAGTGGTGAAAGAGTGGCCGCGCTCGGTTAAGATTTTCACCATGTAATCGGTCAAGTCGCGGCCCGCCAAGTCGAGACGAAGGATGGCGTGCGGAAGGGCGTAGCCCTCGTAGATGGGCACGGTGTGCGACACGCCGTCACCGCAATCGAGTACGATACCGGTGGTCCTACCGGAGGCGTAGAGCGATAAAACAGCCTGGATGGACACGTACATGGCCGGGACGTTGAACGTCTCAAACATGATTTGACACATCTTTTCGCGGTTCGCCTTCGGGTTCATCGGTGCCTCGGTGAGGAGCACCGGGTGTTCCGCCGGATCGACGCGAAGTTCGTTATAAAAGGTATGATGCCAAATCTTTTCCATGTCGTCCCAGTTGGTGACGATGCCGTGCTCGAGCGGGTACTTGAGCGTCAAGATGCCTCGCTTGCTCTGCGCCTCGTCCCCGACGTAGCAATCCTTCTGTCCCATCCCAACCATCACGCCGTGGTGTCTCGGGCGTCCGACGATGGACGGAAAAACCGCCTTGGGCGCGTCATCACCGGCGAAACCAGCCTTGACCATACCGGAACCGTTATCGCACACGAGCGCGGAGACTTCGCCTTCGTCCGCCATGTTGAGAGAGTTCGTTCCTTCGTTCCTTCGTTCGTTCGTTCCTTCGTTCGTTCACTGTTCGCGCGACGAAAAATTCACGCAACGCCACCGTCGTCGCTCCCACATCGTCAGTCTCCACCCTCGCGTCATCTCCATCGCGCCTCGACCCGCCCGTCCCGTCGGATCTCAAAAAAGACGCGCGCGCGCGGTGCCCGCGCGTCCCGCCCGCCCCCCCCCTCCCCCCCGACTCCCC
>MDTD01002968.1_pt1 | contig 15839 bp, 13 predicted proteins | sample 811221 | NCBI WGS metagenome assembly MDTD01 (sample SAMN05326646, study PRJNA326480) | marine metagenome | isolation source: seawater | place: Pacific Ocean: South West | collected 2011
ATTAAAGCGGTACGCGAGCTGGGTTCAGACCGGCGTGAGCCAGGTCGGTCCCTATCTGCTGTGGGCGTTGCAAGCTTGAGAGGAGTCAACCTTAGTACGAGAGGACTGGGTTGGACGAACCCCTGGTGATCCTGTTGCGCCGCTAGGCGCACCGCAGGGTAGCTACGTTCGGCAGGGATAACCGCTGAAAGCATCTAAGCGGGAAGCCCCCCTCGAGATGAGGCTTGCTTGCACTTATGTGTGAGAGACCCGTGGAAGACCACCACGTTGATAGGCCGCAAGTGTAAGGATCGAGAGGTCCTCAGCTGAGCGGTACTAATGGTCGAACGTTTGATCACACCAACCGGACGCCGTGATTCATACATCACGAGCCCGTCCGGCCGACATTCCACTCAAGTGGTTCGGCTTTCTTCTCTGATTCAGTCGCCCCCGCACCGGGGCGTGCCATCTGTTTGTGCGGTCCAATCCGCACCTGCCCGAGAAATCGGTCAGCGTGTGATTCGGTGACCATAGGTGCGGTGTAACACCTGTTCCCATCCCGAACACAGCAGTTAAGCCCGCACCGCCGATGATACTGCTCAGCGGGAAAGTAGGTAGTTGCCGTAATTTGAGCCCTCAGGAGTCAAATCCTGGGGGCTCACTTCTTTTTTGCACCACTCTCTCCTCTTTGCTCGCCCACGATTTCCCACACGATCGTTGATCTGTTGCGAGTTCGTCTGCGAAGATACTTATGGAGACCTGTGCCCTCGGCGGTGTCATGCCCGCCTGCATCATCACGAAGGAAGAGAGAGGAATACCACCATGCGCATCCGTACATTCGCAGTCGTCTCGGCCGCCGTTGCATTTTCGGGTCCTGCCGCAGCCGACGTCATCTGGGACGAGGCTGTCAACGGCGACCTGTCTAGCGATCATCTGAACCCAACGCTTCTGGCATTCGCGCCGGGTTCGAACATGGTCTTCGGCGACACCACTCCGGATCCCCAGCTCGATCCCGATTACTTCACCATGGTCATCCCCACGGGCTACGAGCTCTCGTCGATCATCTTCGAGGAGTACGTCTCCGGTGATGATCAGGCCTTCTTCGCCGTCGAAGTCGGCTCGCAGATTACCGACCCCGCGACTCCCGCGGCCCTGCTCTCGGCCACCCTGATCGGCGCGATTCCCGGCACCATGCAGGGCGACGAACTTCTCGACAACCTCCAGAGTCCCGACATCTTCGGCGGGTTTACCGGCAACCTCGGGGCGGGCACCTACACCTTCTGGTTCCAGGAAACAGCGACCGCGACGGATTACGGCTTCGATTTCGTCATCACCCCCATCCCCGCGCCGGCATCGGCCACGCTCATGGTGGGGGGGCTGCTCATCGCTCGGCGCAGGCGCTGAGTCGAAATAGACACCACGTTTCATCGCCGCCCCGGGCACGTTCCGGGGCGGTTTTTTCGTACGGCTCCGGTCCGATGCAGTCCGATCTAGACTGTATCTGTCCGCATCACACGCATGGAGGTGCTCAATGTCCGAGATCAGACTCTACGAAGGCGACGCCGACGCTCTGATGTCCGGAGACCACGCCGAGCGGGTCTCGCTCCTGCCCGGCGACGCTTCCGGTTTCTCCGCCGGCGAAAGGCTCCGCATCCTCTGGGGCCAGGACATGCTCCGAGACATGCTCGACGGGCGATACCGCACCGTGGTCTGCGGCGTCAACGAAGAGGACAACTCTCACGGCATCGTTGCCCAACTCGTTCACCTCGTCACCTCGAGCCAGTGGACGCAGCACACCGTGACGAACTACGCCAAGGTCTTCCAGGAATCGGTCAGCGTGCACGCCGCCCACGACCAGGAGCCCTACGTCCTCAAGTACGATCTCGACAGCATCCTCATCCTCGCGCTGCTCCGCCCGCGTGGGCAGGATCACTTCACGCTGCAGGACCTCTCCCGCGGCTTTGCGACTGTCTCGAAGATGCTCAAGGACCGGCGCGACCGCCAACCCGTCGCGACCGTCTCGTTCCTCGGCGCACGCTCCAACCGGCTCGTCAACGAACAGGGCGAAGAGCCGAGCTTTGAGCGCGTGCTCCGCACCATGTACCAGTCGGGCTACCGCGGCGACGTCTACCCCGCCCCCGCGCTCTGGTCCAAGGGTGATGTCGGCGTCTTTGCGACCTACCCCTTCCCCGAGGGTGTCGAACGCATGCGCGAGGGCAGCAGCTAAACACCAAAGTCACGAACGCCGGAGACCCCTGTGGACCTCCCGACACTGATGGCCTCGATGGATTCCTTCCCCGCGGCACTCGCCTCGGCGATCGCGGGACTCAGCGACAATGAAGCGCGATGGAAGCCGCCGAGCGGCGCGTGGTCGATCCTCGAGATCGTCTGTCACCTCGCTGACGAGGAAGCCGAGGATTTCCGCCAGCGCGTTTTCAGCACACTCGATGATCCCGACAAGCCCTGGCCCGGCATCGACCCCGAGGCAGCCGCGACCGATCGCACGTACAACGAGCGCATCCTCGCCGAGGAGCTCGGCCGATTCACGCGTGAACGAGCCGAGTCGATGCGTCTGATCCGGGAGCTCCAGGACCCGGACTGGGACCGGGTCCACTCCCATCCCTCGATCGGCAAGCTCCGCGGGGGGGACATCATGGTGAGCTGGGCCGTCCACGACATGCTGCATCTTCGCCAGATTGCCAAGCGCCGGTTCGAGCTGCTCACCGCTGCGGGCGGACGGTTTGAGACCTCATATGCGGGATCGTGGTAAAGTCGGCACCCAACAGAACGCCGATACAACGGTTCACCAGCCCCAGGAGATCGCAGTCATGGACCAGCAAACGCCCGCACCCGAACCCGCGCCTCAAACGGCTCCGCAGACTGCATCCCAGCCCGCGCCTACGCCCGCGCCCGCGCCGGTGCCCCAGCACGCTCCGGGCCAGATGCCCGTTTACCAAACCAGCTACACGCCCGAGGAGTTCAACAAGCTCTTCATGTGGTGGTGGATCCTGCTGGCGGCCAGCATCCCCGGCATGTTCATCTTCATCGGCGGCCCGCTCATAATCGCCGCGATCGTCATCGGCTACATCCTCATGTACAAGTACTGGAACCAGCTCCAGGACGGCTACCAGAAAACCACACCCGGCAAGGCCATCGGGTTCATGTTCATCCCGTTCTTCAATCTCTACTGGCAGTTCATCGCCATCCACGGCTTCGCGCAGAACGCCAACGCGTACGCCGACCGTCACGGCATCAACATGCCCCGCATCAACGAGAACCTCACACTCACCCAGTGCATCATCACTTGCTGCTGCATCATCCCGCTGGTGAATATCCTCGCGGGTCTCGCTCTTCTCGTCATCGGGATCATCAACTTCATCGCGTTCAAGAACGCATCCGTCGCAATCGCGAATCACAAGCTCCAGCACGCGCAGCCCGCACCCGCCGGAGCGCCCGCCTGAACGACTGAAAGAGATCGTAAAGAACGTCACGACATGAAAGAGCCCACATCCGATCAAGCCGGGTGTGGGCTTTCTTTCACTCTCCTGTCGCCTCAGATCACACGAGGCCTGATACCTGTGAACATATCAGCATTCCATCCGGATCCCAGCAAATGCACGAGCACTCCACCAAAATGGTCGGCGGGTCTGGTCTGAATTGTGAAACTGGATAAGCAGACCGAAGGCTAGATCTTCCGGGCGATCGGCACCCGACGCCCCGGCCCGAACGCGACGCCGGTCACCTTGAGTGTCACCGGCGTCTGCTTACGCTTGTACTCATTGATCGCGATCAGGCGGACCATCTTCCGCACGACCTGGGCGTCAAAGCCGCACTCTTCGATGATGCGCTCGGCGTCCTGTCGCTCTTCCACATGCCGATGCACGATCTCGTCGAGCACCTCATACGGCGGCAAGGAATCCTGATCGACCTGATCCGGCGCCAGTTCCGCGCTCGGCGGCTTCGTGATCGTTCGCTCCGGGATCGGCGCACGATCGAAACCGTAACGGGCGGGATGCGCGTTGATCTCCCGGCAGATCGCGTAGACCAGCGTCTTAGGCACATCGCCCAGCACCCCGAGCCCGCCGTTCATGTCGCCGTAGAGCGTGCAATACCCGACCGCGAGTTCGCTCTTGTTCCCCGTCGTGAGCAGCAGGTCACCCGACCGATTCGAGAGCGCCATCAGAGTCGTGCCTCTCACGCGTGACTGCAAGTTCTCCTCGGTCAGGTCGGGCAGTTCTACACCCAGCTTGCGATGGCCGAGCGTTTCAAACAATGGATCGAGCACCTCGCCAAAGCCAGTAAAGGGCTGCTCGATCGGCACAATCGCAAACGCGCACCCCAGCCGATCCGCGAGGTCTTTCGCGTCATCGATCGAGTGCTGCGACGAGTACTTGCCCGGCATCGCGATGCCTGTCACCCGATCCGCCCCGAGCGCCCGCGCAGCGATCACCGCGGTCAACGCCGAGTCGATCCCGCCCGACAGCCCGAGGCACACACCCCCGAACCCCGTCTTGCGCACATAATCCCGCACGCCCAAGGTCAACGCATCGATCACCGCAGGCGTGCCGTGCGAATGGTCATCGATCGTCGGCGAAGCCTGCACGAGCTCGTCCGTCTCGACCACGACGAGTTCGCCTGCGAAACGCCCGCCGGCAACCGCCAGCCGACCCGTTCGATCCACCGCCCACGCGGAGCCATCGAATATCAGATCGTCGTTCCCGCCGAGCTGGTTCACCGCCAGCACGGGCACGCCGTGGCGTTTCGCGTGCTGCGACAAAATCGCCAGATGTCGGTCGTGCTTGCCTCGCACATACGGGCTCGCCGATGGATTGACGATGAGTTTCGCACCAGTCTCGACCAGCTCGGCGACGGGGTCCGCCTGCCCCTCGTACCGATCACCGCGCCCGGCGTCCACGCCCCGCCACAGATCCTCGCAGATGCTCAGCCCGATCTTGAGGCCGCCCACCTCGATGACCCCCGGGGCGTTGCCCGCGCGGAAGTAGCGGTCCTCATCGAACACGTCATACGTCGGCAAGAGCCGCTTGTCGTACCGCGCGATCCGCTGGCCGTCTTGGTACGCCACGAGCGAATTCGTCAGCGCCCGTGGGTGCACGCTCCGCCTGAGCGCCACGCCGAAAACAACCGTGATGCCGTCGGAGTGCTTCTCGCCGATCTCCTGCGCGTGCCGCTCGCAGGCATCGAGAAACGCGGGCTCAAGCAGCAGGTCCTTGGGCGGGTAGCCGCAGAGCGCCAGCTCCGGCAGAACGATCATCGCCGCGCCTGTGTTCCTGGCTTCATCGATCCGTGTGCGGATGAGGGCCGCGTTGCCCTTAAAGTCACCGATCGTCGGGTTCAGGTTGGCCAGCGCGATCCGCATCGGCGGATGATAGCTCGCCGCCCAGTTGTGCCCGCGTGGCACCGCGGATGAGCCGATCGGGCCTGAGCCACGCGATGCCCGCCGCCGCGAAGAACGCCGTCACGATGAGCTCCGCGCCCGTGACGACCACCGCGATGAGCGCGAGCGTCTCGAAATCGAACTCGCCGATCCACGAGATAAACCCGGCCGTCCCGCCCTCGCGGGCCCCGAGCGCCCCGACCGGGCTGAACACCCCGATGAAGAAGTACGCGACGGACCCGACCAGCGATTCGCCCGCGGGCAGCGGGGAGCCCACGATTCGGCTCGCCACGTAGAACCTCGCCGCCATCGCGCCGATATCAATCATCCGCAGCCCGATCGCAGCCAGCGTCTGCCGGAAACTCGCCAGCATCGCCAGGCCCTCGTCGAAGAGGACAAACATCTCCGATCGGACCAGCCGCCTGATGAGTCCGATCGGCTGGCGGTCTGCGACCCGCTGGACCAGGCGCAACCCGCGCTGCCCGCCGATCAGTTGGGCCACGCTCGACAGCGCACCCGCGCCGATCACGAGCAATCCCGCCAGCATCAGAACCCAGACCGCGTCCACCTCATGCCGCCACGCCGCCAGCAGGAGGATCGGCGCCACCGCCGACACCATCACCACGCCCACGGCCGCGAACCAGGGGCCGATCAGCGCGAGCGGCACGCCGTCGCGCTGCCTGTGCACCGCCACGCGCATCATCACGCTCAGCTTGAAGGGCAGGTAACTCAGAAACGTCGCCACCGCGTTCGTCGCCAGCATCCCGCGCAGCTCGATCCGCCGCACCGGCCTGAGCACCAGCCAGAACGTCAGCCCGTTGACCAGAATCCCCACGCACGAGAGCGCCAGCAGCAGCGAGACCTCGCCTACCGACGCATCACCCAGACGCTCAAGCCCCGCTCGGTTTTTCTCGCTGAACGCGAGCTTTGCGCACCACACCAGCAGCCCGAGCCCCACCAGAAAGCCCGCGAGCTGGATCGCCAGCCGGAGCGTGCGCTTCGGTCCGCTAGCCTCGGGCGTGTTGGGCGCTCGTTCGCTCATCGCAGCTTGAAGATCAGACGGTTGCCCGCCTCATCCCTGTACATCGGCGTCGCGTGCTCGGCGAGCCAGTTGAGAATCCATCCCGCGTCCAGCATCGGGTCCGACCAGCCCGACAGCGCCAGCCGATCCAGCTCACTCAGATCCGCGTACACATGCGTGAAGCCCATCTCCCGGAGCGTGGGCGTCCACTGCGCCGGGTCTTCGTGCGCCCGGATCACCTCCAGCATGGGCGAGGTGTCCCACGTCGTCGCGTACGCGTAAGGCGTCTCGATGTACAGCACCGCCGCGTCGCCCACCACCAGCACCCGGCTGCCCTCGGGCAACCGATCATTCAAGAACGCCACCGGCGCGAGCATGTCGTCGGGCGTGTCCGCCGGCGCATTGGCGTACAGCCCGGGCCCGAACAGCGTCGCCACATTCGGCCCGCCAAGATCCGCCTGCTGGAGCGAGAAGATCAACATCGTCACCACGCTCTGCACGCCCACACCGATCGAACCCAGCGTGAGCGCCAGCTGACGCACCGGCACGCACGACAAGCCAACCGCCACAGCGATCGCGCCCGGCACAAGCATCGGCATCAAGAACCGGCTCTGTACGTGCGTCAGCGTGAGCCAGGCCACAAGCTGCATCAGGAGCATCAACGCGAGCAGTGCAGACACCTTGTGCGATCGGCGGACCACGAGACCGACAACGCACGCCACCAGCACCATCGGGCCGAAGAACGCCCACTGCCCGTGCAGGATCCCTCGCGCAGGCCCGTTCTCATCGGGCAGCACGAAGAGCCTCATCGCCTCGAGCAATCCGCCCTCGAACGAATGCCCCGCCCTGTACCGCTGGACCTGCTCGGCCGACCAGTGCGCCGACCCGAAAGCACCGGAAAGCTGCGGGAAAACCGGGTTGCCGCCGGCCAGCCAGTTCCGCACGAGCCAGGGCAAAAGCATCGCCAGCCCGCCCGCGCACGCGCCCAGCGTGAGCATCGCCCACGCTTTCCTCGGCCTGTCCCACACCATCGCCAGCCCGCACGCCGGGGCGCAGAACAAGAGCGCCGTCGGCTTGCACCCGCAAGCTGCGCCGATGAGCACGCCCACGATCAGGCCGCGCCTGATCGGCTTGAGATCGCCCGACACCGCCGCGACCACTGCCGACGCAAAGAGCGCCAGGACCGCCATCTCGTTGTACGCCATCGAGCCCGTCACCACCGACCAGGGCGTCGCCACGACCAGCCCGCCCGCGATCGGCGCGAGCACGCCCGCGCCCTGGTTGCCTGTCCGGCGCAAGAGTTCGTCCGCTGCCGAGGCCGTCGCCATCCCCGCGATCACCGCGATCCCCGCGTGCAGCAGTTGCGCCGCCGCCAGCATCGAGCCATCACCCGACGTCAGCCCGCGCTCGCCCGCGCCCATCATCACGCCAACATGCAGGTACGCCGATTCCATGTAGCTCGGCAGATACGAGTACACGTTGTGCTCGAGAGGCCAGACACGCCCCGTCGCGAGCCATTCCTTGGGCAGCTCAAGGTGATAGCTCAGCACGTCGTACCCGCCGAACTCACTCGCCCAGAGCCAGCCCGGGGGGCTGCACGCCGCGACGAGCATCACCCCGATCGCCGGCGACGCCGCGAGCCAGACCCAGCTCACTCTGGGCTCGATCCGTTTCCCCCGCAGCTTGAGCAGCTCGCCGAAGATCACCGCGGCTCCCAGCGCCACGGGCACCAGCGCGGCGCCCCGAATCGTCAACACCCCCAGCACACCCATCAGGTGCGTCACCGTGAGCATCGCCGAGAGCCCGAGCCCCGCGCGGATTGCCCAGAGACGCTCGCACCCGGGCCAGACCGCCTTCTGCACCAGCACACCCAGCCCGAGCGAGCCCAGCAGGTACAGCCCCGGCGCGACCGAGGCGCCAAGCAGCACGAACACCGCCGAGGCCAGCGTCGCCAGGTTGCCCCCGGTCATCGAGGCCAACCCCGCGAACACGACCACCGCGCACACCAGCGCGATCATCGCCCAGGGCCGACCCGCCTTCACCGAATTCGCCTCGATCTCGCTCATCGTCTGGGGCTTCATCGGCTCATTCTTGCCGATCGACGTATGATCCGCCGATGGACCTCGACCCGATCCCCGATCTCGATGAAGGCCAGGAAGTCCCCGCGATTTTCGAGCCCCTCTGCGCCGTCTTCCGCAGACGCCTCAAGGCCGAGGGCCAGAAATACACGCCCGAACGTGCCCGCGTCCTCGATGCCGTCATCCGCATGGACGGCCCCTTCGAGGCCGAAGCACTTGTCGAAGACCTCCGCCAATCGGGCTACCGCGTCTCAAAGGCCACCGTGTACCGCACCATCAAGCTCATGCAGGACGCCGGCATCGTCCAACGCGTCCTCGGGGGCGACGACGTCCCGCGTTTCCAGCTCATCTACGGCACACGCCCCGACGACACTATCACACGCGTCGACACCGACGAGGTCATCTCCGTCGATATCCCCGAACTCATCGCAATCCGTGACCGCATCTGCGCCGAGCTCGGCCTCACCGCCACCAGCCACCGCTTCCAGATCTTCGCAACTGGCAACGGCAAGAAAGACTGAACGCTCAGTCACCCTGATCCAGATCCGCCTCGTGGATCTCGCGGGTGATCGTGTACCCCTCGTTCATCCACTGGTACAGATCCGTCAGCCGGGCCCGCTCGCTCGCAAAGGGCCACGTCGGGCTCCCGCCCGGCACACGCTCACCCGTCACCGGGCACGTCGTGTCCCCGCGCGTATCGCGTGGCGTCACCAGCGCCAGCATCCCCGGACGCTCGTTCCACGAGCTCGGCGTATCGATCTCGATCCGGCGTGACGTCTCGCCTCGCTGCGTGATCCGGATCTGCGCGCACCCCTCGGGCAGCGCCTCCTCGATCCGATCGGGCCACTCGATGAAAACGATCGCGCCGCCGCCGCCACCACCCACGATCCGCTCCCAGCCGATCGAATCCAGCTCGTCCGAGCCGCTGAGCCGATACGCGTCCACATGCACGACAGTGGGGGCGCCCTCGCCCTCGTACTCGTTTGCGATCACGTACGTCGGGCTCGAGACCTGCGACGCGTCCATCCCTAGACCCGCCACGACCGAGCGCACAAGCGTCGTCTTGCCCGAGCCCAGCTCACCCCGCAGGAGCACCACATCGCCCGGCCGCAGCACAGCCGCAAGTGAAGCGCCCAGCCGCTCCGTGTCCTCGACAAACAAACTCGAAACCACAGCCTTCATCGCGTCATTGTTGGCGCTCAATCGGCGTCAGTGATCCCACCCGAGCCCGCTCACATCGAGCCGCTGCCCCGTTTCATCAATCACCGCCGCCCCGGACTCGCCCTCACGCACCACGCCGATCGGCCCGATCAGCCCCTCCAGCTTGCCAGCTAGCCCCTCGCCCACGACGAGAAGCTCGTAGTCCTCACCATCGCCGATGGCTGTGCGCCAATCGCTTGCACCTTCGCGGAGCGGGATCTTCGCCGCCTCGATCTCGAGCATCACACCCGAGGCCTTCCCCACACGCCCCGCGTCGCGTCCGAGACCATCGGACAGATCGATCATCACGTGGACACCCGCAAGCGCCGACGCAGCACGCCCGACACCCACCCTCGGCTCGAAGTTCAGGTGCCAACCGGACGCCAGCGAATTCCCCACGGGCCCGGTGATCCAGATCTCATCGCCCGCTTTGGCGCCCGACCGCAGCTTGGGCTCGTGCCCATCTTCCATTCTGCCACAGACCGTCACCGTCAGCGCCATCGGCCCGGGCCCCGCCGCGATGTCACCCCCGATCAGCGGGCACCCGAACCGGTTCGCCCACCTGTGCATCGCCGCGAACAGCTCGTCGCCCTGCGCATAGCCCTCGGGCAGGAGCCCCGTCGCCATCGCCCAGACCGGCACCGCGCCCATCGCCGCGATGTCGCTCACCGAGCGGGCGACCGCCTTGCGCGCCACGAGATCGAGCGATGTTCCCTGTTCGTAGTGCCGACCCTCAACGAGCTGATCGACCGTCAGCACCAGTCGATCCCCGCCCGATGTGCGCACAACCGCTGCGTCATCGCCCGGCCCGACCAGCAGCTCCGCCCCCGCGAGGGCAAGGCCCTTGCTCCGTGATTCGATCAGGTTGAGCAGGTGGGATTCGTTCATGCCTTGGCATCATCGCGGATCATGAGAGGAATATCGAGCTCGACCGCCTCGCGGAAGTTTTTCTTGCGTGCCCAGTTCTCGTACCACCGCCGACGGAGATCGTCACGCTGAAACGCACTTCCGCATTCAGGACAGGCCTGTGTGTCTGGGATGTCATTCAGAGGAAAGAGGCACCGATCGCAAAGCAAGAAATCATGCTGGTGAGCGAGTTCCTGTTTACGGAGAGCACCAAAGTAGTAGAGCCCAGCAATTCCAAAGAAAATCCATTGCAAAGGGAACATCGTCAGGGCAAGCAGCAAGCCGATGCCGCTTGGGATCGAGTTCGTCCCTTGAGACGTATTGGTAACAAACCAAACGATGAGAAACGCGCCGGTGAAAGGTGCGATCCCGCCCAGTACGCAGAAGAAGACGACCCTCCAAGGCTTGAGTGTCGGGATCTTCGCCCTCGATCCGCCGCGATGATACCGCAGCACCGCGGTCCGCCAGAGCCTACGGGTCTCTTCCGGATGGATCGCTTCCTGGCACGCCTCGCACTGCTGAGGCTCGTCGCCCTCGAATGGATGCCCGCAATGCTCGCAAATCCGAAGGTTGGCTCGTCTTGCTCGCTTCAGGATCGGACGCAGCACCCCAATTTGGAGAAGTGGAATTAGGAACCCCACCGGCAAGACAAACAAAAGCCAGTGTGCTGATTCGCGGAAAAAGAGCACGTGAATGATGTAGCCTGCGATGAGGCCAACGATTGACCACTCGATAAGTCGAGTCCACTGCCTTATCAGCGAGGGCATCGGCAGCGACTTTTCGTACTTCCAGAAGCTCACCCGCCCAGCCTACTCCAGGTACGTATACCCCTCCAGCCCGTGCTCGTAGAACCGCTGGAGCGACAGGCCCTCGGCCACCTCCAGCCGGCCCGCGTGCACAGCCCGTTCGATCTGCTTGCGCATCACCCGGCGCAGGCGGTCCGGGTCGTACTGCACATACCCCAACACCTCGCGCACTGTGTCGCCCTCGACGATCTCGTCGATCCGCCAGCGCCCGTTTTCGTCGAGGCTCACGTGCACCGCGTGCGTGTCGCCGAAGAGGTTGTGCAGATCGCCCAGCACCTCCTGATACGCACCGGCCAGGAACATGCCCAAGTAGTACGGCTCGTGGTGCTCGCCTTGCTTCTGCAACTCGTGCAGCTCAAGCCTCGCCTTGTTGCCCGTCGTGTTGTGCGAGCAGAACTGGCTCATCTCGCCGTCGGAGTCGCAGGTCATGTCCGCCAAGACCGCCAGCCGCGTCGGCTCCTCGTCGAGACGGTGGATCGGCACGATCGGGAAGACCTGGTCGATCGCCCAGTGGTCGGGCAGCGACTGGAAGATGCTGAAGTTGGCGTAGTAAATATCGCTGAGCTGCTCGGGCAGCTTCTTCAATGCGTCGGCCTCGTCGAGCTCCTGCTGGCGCGCCATCTCCATCACCCGCCGACCGGTTGCCCAGTACAGCCGCTCGGCCGTCGCCCGCTGGGGAAGGGTCACATAGCCCATCCCAAAGAGCGTCATCGCCTCGGTCCGGGCCTGCTCGGCGTCGTGGTACGCCTCGATGATGTCCACCTCGGGCTCGTCCAGCGACTCGTACGCGCCGATCAGATCCCAGATCGGCTGGGGCGTGTCCTCCGATTCCTCCGCGAGCTTCCTGGCGTCCTCGATCCGCGCCTGGGCATCGAAGGTCGTCGCGCCCAGCACGTTGACGATCAGCACACTCGAAAAAGCCGTCATCGCCCGCCCCGACTCGGACAGAATCGTCGGATGCTCGACGCCCGCGTCGTCGCAGACGCTCATGATGCGGTGCACCACGTTCGAGGCGTACTCCTGCACCGCGTAGTTCATCGACCCCTCAGCCGCGCGACCCGAGCCGTCGTAGTCCACGCCCAGCCCGCCGCCGATGTCGATCATCGTCAGCCCCGCGCCAAGCCGCTTGAGCTCGCAGTAGATATGCGCCAGCTCCGTGACCGCGGTGCTCACCTGCCTGATCTCGCTGATCTGGCTGCCCACATGGAAGTGCAGCAGCTTCAGGCAGTCGAGCATCTTGTGCTCTTCCAGCACCGCCATCGCCTCGAGCAAACCCGTCGCGCTCAGCCCGAACTTCGAGCGGTTCCCGCCCGAGGTCGCCCAGCGACCCATCCCCGTGTTGGCCGGCTTGGCCCGCACGCCGATCGACGGCCGCACGCCGTACTGCTCGGCGAACCGGATCAGCGCCCGCATCTCCCGCGGCTGCTCGACCACCGTGATGATGTTCCGACCTAGCTTGGCCGCCAGCACCACCGTCTCGATGTACTCGTCGTCCTTGAACCCGTTGCAGATAATCGGCAACGCCGCCGCCTTGTCGTCGTCCTCGGCCGTCATGCCCAGAACCGCCAGGAGCTCGGGCTTCGAGCCCACCTCCAGCCCGAACCCGAGGTCGGCCGCGATGTCGCGGATCTCCTCGCACACCTGCCGCTGCTGGTTCACCTTGATCGGATACACACAGCAGTACCCGCCCTTGTACTCGGAATCCCCGATCGCGTAATCGAACGCCTCGCGGATCTGGGTCATCCGCTGGCGGACCATGTCGCTGAACCGGAGCAGCACCGGGGCCGTGATCCCCCGCTGGTCGAGCCCCTTGATGATCTCAAGCAGGTCGACCTCCCTGGTTTCCTCACACGTCGGGCGGACCGCCAGCGTCCCCCGAGGGGTCGCCGCGAAGAACCCCTGCCCCCAGGCCTCCAGCCCGTAGAGCTCGGCGGAATCGGCAACGGTCCAGCCGGATTCAGCCTTGGCGGTCGTCTCGGCGTCAGTGGGGGGTGTGGGGCTTGTGGTCATACCAAAACAATAGCGCAGCCCGGGGGTGGTCATTCGACCCGCCCAAAGGAGCCGCGGGCGTGAGCACGCGGGCCGAGCTTCTAACGATGTAAGCCATGACGTCTCGCCCCCTCGGCGTGCCGCAGGATGCCAGCCCGTATGGAAGCCATCTGGGGCCGTGTGAGTCCTGCCGCCTTGGTGTTTTTTATGAGTTGCACGAAATGCTTGTCAGACAACACATTCACGTGACCGCTGGTGTGGCGAAGTTGTCCGTTGTTCACGAACCATCCCGGATACAGGACAACCGGAATCACATCTAGTGAAAAACCAGTTTCAGTTTCAACGATCTGCTTCAGATCATTGGCTACAGCCCTCGCTTGTGGGAGAGGGTCGTACGGAATCGGGCGATTATTGTAAAGAATCGTCGAGCCGTCATAATCAAGATGGTGATCGCGGTTTTTTGTCATCCATTTTGTTTCGATCGCGTACACACCTGATGCACCGATGAGAACGTGATCGATATTCGCGCCCTTTCTTCCGAATGACGGCACGTCATGGATGACGCAATAGCCACAATGTTCGAGTGCTTGGAGCTCCTGGCCTGCAGCCTGCTCTGCTTGGAGCCCACGCATGATGGGTCTGCCTAGCCGATAAATGCGGTGTATGCCTAGAAGGATGCTTCCTGCGCCAACGATGAGCAGGCCCGCCGCAAGAGGGCTTACTGAGAGGCCGGTGGCCAGAAATACGAAGATTGCGATCGATAGCAAGCAGATCACAATGCCAACGCCAGCAAGAAAGCATGACTCTGAAAAGAGTTCGTCTAGTTCTTCGCGCAGCGTCTCGCCGGCGAATCGGTTGATTCGCCGATCTTGGATCGGTGATCTATTCTGTGTTTTCTTTCGGTGAAACATGTGAGGTAGATAGTACGCTGGAATCCGCGTGCTTACGCCCGCGGCTCTTTATTTCCGTTCCAGCAGAAACCTCTCCGCCTCCTCCAGCACCCGGTCCGTCTCACCAATCAGATCCGTTGCCACGCGCTCGACGACCACATCCGGTTGCACGCCCACGCCGTCGTACAGCTCGCCCGTCGGCTGGAACGACACCATCGACCCGAGCCTGACCTCCACCCCGAGATGCTCGAGGTCGTACCCGACCGACCGCGCGCTCCCGCCCGAGGTCGCCTGCCCCATCAGCGTCACGCTCGGCAGCTCGCCCAACGCCGCGGCGAAGATGTCCGTCGCGCTGAAGCACCCGTCGTCGATCAGCACGACCACCGGCCGCGGGTTCTGGGGGCTGCGTTCGCTCGGCGAGACGACCATGTAGTGCCAGTCGCTGAAGCTGCCGCCCTCCGGGGTCCACGCGGGCTCGAACCGCTCGCGGAAGTGCGCAATCGCGCTGCGTTCCTCCTCACTCCAGCCGTCCCACGCCTCGGGATAGAGCATTCGGTTGTCCAGATACCCATCCGCGTCGCCCGCGTCCTGTGCCCGACTGATCCGCGCGCGGGCCGCGTTGACGACCACCGGCTCGCTGTCGGCTGCCATGATCCGCTGCATGAGCGCAACCGTCGGCTCGCGCACACCGCCCCCGTTGCCCCGCACGTCGATGATGAGTGCCGGCGCACCGGCGAGGCTGTCGATCTCGCGATGGATCCCTTCTATCCAGACCGACTCAAGCTTCTCGTCCTCCCAATCTCTTTCGTCGGCCAGATCTTCGAGCTCATCGCTCGGCTGCATGCTCGCAAGCCTGAGATACCCGACACCCGAATCGAGCAGCCGAGTCTTGCTCCTGGGCCAGTCGCCGTAGATTGGTCTGCTCGAAGCAATCGAAAGCTCGACATCGGCTTCGCTGCCCCGCTCGTCGGCGAGTGTCAGCGTGACGCTGTCCGCATGAGGTCTGCCGAGTTCGTCACGAACCATGTTGATCCATCGGACCATGCGAAGCGAACGCCTCTGGATCAACTGGGGTGAACCGTCCGTGACATACACCGAAGCCGCTGACATCCATTCCTCAATGGGCACGCCGTCAATCGCGACGATGTATGGTCTCGCCGGGTCGACGTATCCGCTTCGGTCCTGATTGAACGCGACAATGCCGCCCCGCGCGTGCTGGAGCAGCACCGGCAGATAGCCATCGGCGAGGGCCTCGTTCCATTTGTCGGCCCGGGCATGCCCGTCACCCAGCCGGCACACCACGCGTTGAGCCGCCAGCACGACGGAGCCCCAGTCGTCGCGATCGCCGAGCTTGCCGACCTCGTCCTGAATGACCGCATCGAGATCGTCCACTCGCAGCGACGCGTACGCATGGTACGAGCGGATCGTCTCCGCCATTTCCCCGAACGTGGCTTCGACATCGATCTTGCCCTCACGGATCTGTCGAGCTCTTTCGAGTTCCGCCATCGTTTGCTTGTACTTGATCAGCTGCCTGTTCTGGCGGGTCATGCGGACCGCTTCGAGCGTCCGGGGCTC
>MDTD01112388.1_pt1 | contig 15837 bp, 12 predicted proteins | sample 811221 | NCBI WGS metagenome assembly MDTD01 (sample SAMN05326646, study PRJNA326480) | marine metagenome | isolation source: seawater | place: Pacific Ocean: South West | collected 2011
TAATTATTCATAACATATTACAATCAATTGAAATAATGAGCGACTCCGCTAAAACATTTGCACTTTATTGTATTAAAGGAATTAAAGCCGATAAAAAAAGAATTAAAATGTTATTAGATAATTCATTAATGTTAGTAACAGCTCTCGCCCCAAATATTGGTTATGATAAAGCTGCTGGAATTGCAAAAGCTGCACATAAAAATGGCACAACTTTAAAACATGAGGTTATTAAAACGGGTCTGTTAAAAGAGAAAGAGTATGACAGAATAATGAACCCTCTAAAAATGACAAAACCAAAATAAATTAATTTATTTCAAATAAAAATTTTCTTACTTTCAATAAATCAAACATTTTTAAAAAGTCTTCATCTAATATAATATTTTCAAAGGTAGTTTTATAATACCTAAGATCTTCTTCTGAGGCTTTATAAATATTATCTATTTCTATTTTTTCAAAGTTAACTTTATTATTAAGAATATTAATATTTCCATGAACACTTAAGTTGAGTTTTTCATTTTCAGATTTTAAGCCAACTTTAAGATCTTTCAATAATTTATTTTTATCAGGAGAATTAATTGAGCAAATAAAATAAAAAATTGGAAATTCTTCTAATAGATTTAAATTTCCTTGACAAATAAATTTACTTTTAGAAATAGAAAAGTTTTTTAAAATTTCTAATCTTCCATAAGTAAGATTTGTTTTTATATTTAAATCTTCAATTAAACCTCTATTAAATTTTTTTGATTTGAAAACTATATTATTTTCTCCATTTAATCTTTTTATGAAAAATTTATATTTTAGAAAGTTAGTTATATTTATATTTTCGAATATATTTGAATTTAAATTTTTAATTTCTGTATCAAGCTGTAAGTAAAAAAATGGGCTTAATTTTATTAAAGCTTTGTTGTCTAGGTTTAAATTTTTATTTCTAAAAAAAAATTTATCTATTTTTATAGAACTATCAGAATAAATAAAATTTAACTTGAAATTAGATTTTAAAATTTTTCCTTTTAAATTTCCTCTTATTGATGAGAATTTTTTATCTTCTAATATATCTAAATTCATAGCTACTCCTGTATTCAAAAGTTTGAAATAGATATTGTTAATTTTGTCATTTAATTTAATTTTAAACTTTTTATTAAAAAGTTTTCCTTCAATTATATTTTTTTTATATCCGTAATTAGAATAGTGAATATTTGTAAAATTAATTATATCTGAGTCTTGATTTTTAATTTTAAAATTTGTGTTTTTAAATAATATTTTATTACTCGATCCAAAAATACTTTTTAAAAAAGATTGAGCTTCATCAAAATCTATTTCTATATCATTATTTTCTAATTTAATTTTTCTTACTTGAAAATTATCATAATCATAAATACTTAATAATTTCGGATAAATCGTTAACATTTTAGTTCTCAAATTTGTTTTGTTTGAAAAAAAATTTGAAGTCAAATTGTCTATTTTTAAACTAGGAATAGGGAAAGAGTTGAATTTTATGTTTCCCATTTTGTTAATATTTAACCCATAATTTTTAAATAAATAAGATCTTATTGTGTCCTCTCTTTTTTTATAATCGAATAGTTGAGGTATTAACAAAAATAAGAGAGTTGCGACAAAAAAAATAACAAAAAGGTATCTTATAAAAAAAACAAATTTAAAAAATCTTGAAAATTTATTGTTAATTATTTTGTAAATTTTATTTATCATTTTTTTTATTTTTACAACTAGTATATAAATGATTATTTCTACTTATGAGTAACATAGATAAATTAATTGAAAATCTTAACAAGGAGCAAAAAGATGCTGTCCAAAGCACTGAGGGACCTAACTTAATTGTAGCTGGAGCCGGCTCAGGTAAAACAAGAGTTTTAACAACTAGACTAATTCATATCATTAATCAAAAAAAAGCTTTTCCTAATCAGATATTATGTGTGACTTTTACTAATAAAGCAGCAAAAGAAATGCAGAACAGGGTCATGCAATACATCAGAGGAAGTACAAGTGCTATTCCCTGGCTTGGGACTTTTCATTCAATTAGTGTAAAAATTTTAAGAAGGCATGCCGAAGCACTTGGTTATAAAAGTAATTTTACTATTTTAGATACTGATGATCAAAAAAAACTTATAAGAAATATTGTTAAAGCAGAGGACTTGGACGCTAAAAAATTTTCCCCTCAATTAATTTTGTATCATATCGATCAGTGGAAAAACAAAGGTCTTTTACCGAGGGATGTTAAGTTAAAAAAATCGGATTTTGTAATTAAATCAATTTCAAAAGTTTATGAAATATATCAAGACAAGACAAAAGATTTAAATGCATTTGATTTTGGGGATTTAATTTTGTTTAGTGTTAAACTTTTCGAGGATCATAAAGATATAAGAGAAATATATCAGAATAATTTCAAGTATATCTTAGTTGATGAGTTTCAAGATACTAATTATATTCAGAATAAGTGGTTAAATTTATTGGTAAATGACAATCAAAATATTTGCTGTGTTGGTGACGACGATCAATCAATTTATAGTTGGAGAGGTGCAGAAATAAAAAATTTTCTTACATTTGATAAAATTTATGACAATTGTAAAGTATTTAAATTAGAGCAAAATTATAGATCTACAAAAAATATACTTAAAACTGCATCTAATTTGATTTCTAATAATTCAAGTAGGGTTGGTAAAAAACTGTGGTCATCAGCTAGTCAAGGCGATTTAGTAAAACTTAATTGCTATAGATCTGGCAAAGAGGAGGCTCAAGGTATTAGTGATATAATTGAAAAAAAGTTAAAAAATAAGTACTCTCTTAATGACGTTTCTATATTGGTAAGAGCTATCTATCAAACAAGAGAATTTGAAGAAAGATTTCTTCAAACAGGTATTGGCTACAGAGTTCTTGGAGGTATAAAATTTTATGAGAGAGCAGAAATCAAAGATGCAGTTTCATATTTAAGAATAATAAACCAAAAATTCGATGATCTAGCTTTAGAAAGAGTAATTGGCTCTCCTAAAAGAGGTGTTGGGGAGAGTACGCTCAACCAAATTTACTCCTTTGGAAAAACCAATAAGTTATGTTTTGAGGACTCTATTTTAAAAATTATTGAACGTGGAGAGTTTAAGCCGAAGATTAAAACTACACTTAATCAATTAGTAAAAATGATAGAGAAATGGCGGAAAGACTCACAAACAATGAAGCATTATGATTTATTAAAATTAGTACTTGATGAGTCAGGATACTCTTCAATGTTAAAAAATAAAAAAGATTTAGAAAATGAAAATAGGTTAGAAAATCTAAAAGAATTACTCAGAGCTATGCAAGACTATGAAACTTTACAAAATTTTTTAGAGCATGTTGCTTTAGCTACTTCAATAGATCAAGAATGGGAGGGAGCAAAAGTTAATTTGATGACTATGCATGCGGCTAAAGGACTAGAATTTGATGTGGTTTTCCTTCCTGGTTGGGAAGAGGGTCTATTTCCTCATCAAAAATCTTTGGAAGAAAAGGGAGATTTTGCGTTAGAGGAGGAAAGAAGATTGGCTTACGTGGGAATTACTAGAGCAAAAAAGGAAGCCTTCATTTCCTTTGCAATGAAAAGAGCATATCATGGTGATTGGATGGATGCACTCCCTTCAAGATTTATTAGTGAAATACCAGAGGATAGTGTAGAAAAAAATGAAGCTAGTTTCTCTGACTCAGAAGATTTTGAATTTAATCAAGACAACTCCATCGAATTTGAAGGTGAGTATAGAAGTCCAGGATGGGACAGGTACAAAAAAAACAAATTACTTAAATGGAAAAAATAGAAAAATTAAAAAAACTTTTGAGTATTGAAAAAATTGATGGCTATTTAATTTCTAAAAATGATGAATATTTTGGAGAGTATATACCAGATCACAATGATAGATTAAAATATATGACAAACTTTTCGGGCTCATATGGATTTTCATTAATATTAAAGAACAAAAACTATCTATTTATTGATGGAAGGTATACTTTGCAAGCTTTTAATCAAAGCGGAAAAGCTTTTAAGATAATTACAATTCCAGACAAAATGCCTAATGAAATTTTTAAACATAAAAAATTATTAATTGGATTTGACCCGATGTTGATTACTAAACAAACATTAAAACGAATATTTAAAAGGAATAATATTAAGCTCAAGCCAATAAATAGAAACCTTATTGATGAAATTTGGAAAAGAAAAGTAAAAGTAAATAATAAAAAATTTTATAATTTGCCAAAAAAATCATTTAGTTTGTCGCACACACACAAAATAAAAAAAATTGCTTCATTTTTAAAAAAGAAAGGTGCTGACTATTTATTTATTACCGCAAGTGAAAATAATGCATGGTTACTCAATATTAGAGGAAAAGACTCAGATTTTACTCCGATTCCTAATAGCTATATTTTAATTGATAAAAATAAAAATATGAAATTTTTCTCAAGTCTTAATAAAATATCTACAACATTAAAAAAAAATTTTAATAAAATTCAGTTTTTTGATATAAAACTAATAAAAAAAATTCTAAATAAAATCAGTAGAAAAAAATTTATTATAGACGTGAATACATGTGCTTTTAACTTAGAAAATATTATCTTAAGAAATAATAAAATTTTAAACGAAATTGACCCAATATATAATCTAAAATCTATTAAAACTAAGAAAGAGATTTCAAATATAAAAAACGCACACATAATTGATGGGGTCGCTCTTACGAAATACCTTTTTTGGATAAAAAAAAACTTTCAAAAAAAGAAAATTTCTGAAATGAGTGCTTCCAAAAAATTATACGAATTTAGAAAAAAAAATAAAAATTTTAAATTTTTAAGCTTTCCAACTATTTCTGGTACTGGCCCGAATGGAGCAATAATTCATTATAAAGCTAACAAGGAGTCAAATAGAATATTAAAAAAAGGAGATATTTATCTTATAGACTCTGGCGGGCAGTACGAATTCGGCACCACTGATGTAACAAGAACTATTTCTTTAGAAAATTCAAATAAGAGAATTAAAAATATATTTACTAGAGTTCTTAAAGGACATATAGCTGTTTCGAGTTTTAAGCTTAAAAAAAATTCCTCTGGTTCAAATATCGATAGTGAAGCAAGAAAGCATCTTAAGCAGATTGGGTTAAATTACTCTCATGGAACAGGCCACGGGGTTGGATATTTTCTTAACGTGCATGAAGGTCCACAATCTATTTCAAGTAATAATAAGGTGAAATTAAAAGAGGGCATGGTGATGTCTAATGAGCCTGGATACTATGAAAAAAATAAATTTGGAATAAGGATTGAAAATCTTATCTATGTTAAGGAGGAAAATAGTAAAAAATGTTTTGAGGATTTAACAATGGCTCCAATTGATAAAAATTTGATAGATCAAAAAATATTAAGTAAAAATGAGAAAATATGGCTAAATAGCTATCATAAAAAAGTTTTTGATAATCTCAAAGGTTTCATGAATAAAACAGAATTTATTGAACTTAAAAAAGCCTGCTCAGCTATTTAAGATCTCATCCCACTCTTTTTCAGTAATTATTTTTATTTCAAATTCTTTAGCTTTATCAATTTTTTTTTTTTGTAGGTTTAGAGCTTCCAACGACTAACATATCCAATTTTTTTGATATTGATCCAAGTACTTTAGCTCCATTATTTTCTGCTATAGATTTCGCTTCTGATCTACTAATATTTTGGAAACCACCAGTAAACATAAGTTTCTTATTAGAGAATTTCCCACTTTTATTTTTCAAGGTATAATCATTAATATTTAATTCTTTTATTAAATTTTTAATAATTTTGATATTGAGTTCATTAGAAAAAAAATTTTTGATCGCCTCAACTTGAGTTTCGCCTATTCCGTCTAGTTCTAAAAGATTTTTCAAAATATTTTTTCTTTTCTTCCCATCAAATAATTTTGAAAATTCCTTTATAGATACAAAAAAAGTAGCTAGGATTTTTGCATTTTCTTGGCCAATATGTCTTATTCCTATTGAATAAATAAACTTTTCTAAATTTATTTTCTTCGATTTTGAGACCGCATTCTTCAAATTTTCGATAGATATCTCTCCCCAGCCTTCAAGATTTCTAATCTTTTTATAGTCAAGCATAAAAATATCAGATGGCTCTTTAATAAGTTTTAAATTCCAGAAGTGGTCAACAACTTTCTTTCCCAAGCCTTCTATATTAAATGCCTCTTTTGAAACTATATGTTTTAATTTTTCTTTTGCTATATATTTACAATCATATCCCTTTTGACACCTTCTTACAGCATCCTCTTTTTTTGTGCTTTTACTAAATTCTTTTTTTGTAGTAGATCCGCATAAACATTTCGTTGGGAAAGTAAATTTTTTGCTTTCCTTTTTTCTTTTTGAAATATCTACAGAAACTACTTGAGGAATAACATCGCCTGCTCTTTGAATTAGAATTGTATCTCCTATTCTTATATCTTTTCTTAAAATTTCATCTTCGTTATGTAAAGTAGCATTAGAAACAACTACACCTCCTACAGTTACAGGTTCAACTTTTGCAACAGGTGTAATTGCACCTGTGCGCCCAACTTGTATAGTAATATTTTTTATTTTAGTAATTGCCTTTTCTGCGGAAAATTTATAGGCTATAGCCCATCTAGGTGCATTAGACGTATTACCTAATCTTTTTTGTAAGCCTAAATCATTTACCTTAAAAACTATCCCATCGATATCATAATCAAGTGATGACCTTAAACTGTCAATTTTTTTGTGTAGTATTTCAATCTCCTTTACCCTATTAACTAGTTGAGATAACGGGTTTATTACAAAACCCCAATCACTTATTTTTTTTAGAAAATTAGATTGAGTTGAAAATTTCATTGGTTCAACTTCTCCAAAACCATATGCAAAATATTTTAGAGGAATTTTTGATGTTTCCTTTGGATTTTTTTGTCTTAAAGAACCTCCCGCGGCGTTTCTAGGATTGGCAAAATCTTTTTTAATTTTTTGAAAATCGCTCTTACTAATAAAAATCTCACATCTTATCTCTAGAATTTCAGGTACGTCTTGATCAATAATTTTTTTTGGAATTTTCGAAATTGTCTTTAAATTTTCTAAAATATCTTCCCCGATGATACCATCTCCTCTAGACAAACCTTTGCTTAAAATACCTTTTTCATAAATTAAAGTTGCTGAAATCCCGTCTATTTTAGGCTCAGAGAAAAGTTCTATATATTTTCCTTTTATATTTAAAAAATTTTGCACTTTTTTAATAAAATCACTCATATCTTTCTCGTCAAACGCATTTGAAAGTGAAAGCATTGGCTTTAGATGTTTAATTTTTTTAAATTTATTAGCTGGGATAGCTCCTATAATATTTTTGAGTAAATTTAACTCTTTCAAGAAACTATTTTTTTCTTCAAGGGCAATAAGCTCCTTCTTCAATTTATCATATTCAGCGTCAGAAATTTTAGGGCTATCAAGATTAAAATATTGAATATTATGATACTTAATTAATTTAATTTTTTTCTTAAATCTACTTATAATTTCTGATTTTGTATTCATCGAATTATTATTTATTTTATCTTTTTGATTATTTTTTTGATAAATGAGTCCTTTTCGACTGCTACTTTATTTTCAACAAACTTATAATCCTTATTTAATATCTTATAAGACTGCTTAAACCATTCACTTGAATTATAATTATATCCTAAAATGCTAGCATATTTTTTAGCTTCATCGATTAAACCAATATGATAGTTGATCTCTACAAGTCTGTGTAATGCCTCCTCTACAAAAACTGTTCTGTCAAATTTTGTAATAATTATTTTAAGACGATTTATTGCGGGAATCCATTTTTGAACTGAAATATAATACTTTGCTATATAAAGCTCTTTTGCTGCTAATTGATTTTGTGTCAAATCTTTTTTAAATTTTAGATCTATTGCATACTCACTATCAGGATATTTTTGGAGGAAAAAATTAATTTTTTCTTCTGCTTTTAATAAAGGTTTCAGGTCTTTTCTTTCATCAGAAATCTGTTCATAATAAATAATTGCCAAAAGGTAATGGGCATAAATAATATTTTTATCTGCTGGATATGTTTTAATAAATCTCTCTAAGTTAGCCTCAGCCTCCTCATAAAAATTTATTCCGTAAAGTGAATAACTTGACATTATAGCTGCTTTTGCAGCAAGTTCTGTTTTATCAAAATTAAGTTCAGCTTCAGAAAATTTTTTGTTCGCAAAAAAGTAATCATTATTTTCAAAAGCTCTATAAGCCTCTTTATAAGATTTGTAAGGGTCGATTTTTATAGTTGGCTCATATAATGATTGATTTTTACCGCAAGCACTTAATAAAATGAAAAAAAGAAATAAAAAAAATATTCTCAACATTAGAGTTAAGTAATACCAGATTGAGTCAAAATTTGTATGGTAATTTTAAACTTTAAGCAATAGCCGCAAGTTTGAAAGGTTTATTTTCTCTTACTTTTTTTGTGACTGTAATATCTTTTAATTGAAATTCAGTGTAAATCTTCGGAAATTTAAAAAGCTCTCTTAAAAACTGATTAGTTAACTTATGACCCCCATGATAACAATCTACCTTACCAAGCACTCTATATCCTGATAACATAAAGTCTCCTGCCAAATCTAAAATTTTATGATTTACAAATTCTTTAGAATTTCTCAAACCATCTTTATTTAAAATTTTATCTTCATCAACTACTACAGCGTTATCTAATGATCCGCCTTTAGCTAAACCTAATTCTTTAATTTTTTGAATATCCTTATATAAACAAAAAGTTCTTGAGTTATAAATATCCTCAAGATTATCCTTGTTAAAATTAACATGATTTTTTTGTTTCCCGATTATTTTGTTTTCATAATCTAATTGAAAATATATTTCAAAGGACATATTTGAAGGCTGAATTGAAATCTTTTTTTTACCATCTGAATAATTTAATTTATCAACTATTTTTAAATATTTTCTTTTTGCATTTTGCTTTTTTAACTTCGTTTTTTTTAAAAGATTTAAAAATTCTTTCGCCGATCCATCCATAATTGGAACTTCTTTGCAATTAATTTCGATTAATGCATTATCAATATTTGAAATATAAAGAGCAGCGAGCAAGTGTTCTACTGTTGAAACTTCAACATTGTATTCATTTTTTAGAGTTGTACACAATTTTGCAGAGCATACCGATTTATAATTTGCTAATACTAAATTATTCTCTTTTAGGTCAACTCTTTTAAATATTATTCCTGTATCCTCTTGCCCAGGAAAAATTTTTATTTTACTTTTTATACCTGAGTGAAGACCTTTTCCCTCTAACTCTATTGGTTTAGAAAGTGTATATTGGTAAATATCTAACATTTGGAATTTTATATCTAATTAAGCTCCCGTAATTAAAACAACTAATGTTTCTAAAAAAAACAAGTATTAACCAAATATAAGATCAAAAAACCTTGCTATTATCGATTTTTTTGTTTGCACAATGGGCACAGCCTCTTTTTTCCAACCAAAATGGACAGTCTTCATTGTGCTATGAAAAAAATTTTGAGAATTTTCGTTTATCAAAAATTCTAAAAGGAGAGCTTTGTTTTGTGAAAATGAATTTTCTAGAATTTCTTTAGCACTTGATAAAATAATTTCGTCTTTTATTGAAAAAAAAATTCTTGTATTTTTTTTTATTAAAGAAAGAATATTGATATTTTTAAATAATATTATTTCTGATACTTCTTGCATTCTAGCTGAAACGATATCATAAATCATTTTTTTTTTTATTTTTCTAAAGTTTTCTCCTTCAAAATATTTTTTTTCTAAATAATCTTTATCATTAAATTTCCTAGTCAGAATATTTTCTTCAAAAAATTTATATATAATCTCATTTTTTAACGATAGCACTTTATTAATATCTTGAACAATTATATCTGATCCAAAGTTAAAATCTTGAGAAAATTTTAAAGCAGAATTTTCAAAAAAAATTAATTTAGAACTGTTTTTTGATATTTCAATTCTAAAAAAAGTTTCTATATTTTTTTTTGAATTCATCAAATTGACACCTTTTATAAAGCTTTTTAAAATTATTTTGTTTATTCTTAAATTACATTTTTTAAATATATTTTCTAAATTTTTATAATCATTTTTGTTTATTAAAGAAAAAGATAGTTCGTGAGTATAAAAATCTCCAAATAACCCTATAGGTAAGTTTTCCAGTTGTTTTTTATCTAAGCAAAATTTAGAATTAAATATATGTAAAATATATTTATTTTCATGTTCATCAATACTAGACTTAAGTGAGTTAAGAATATATGTAATATTTTTTTTATCTAATTGAGAACCATTCAATTTTATAAAACCAGAAATGTTGTTGTAAGTAATATTAAAATCGTCAATTAAAATGATAATTTCTTTGAAAGTTCTTTTAAATTTTTTCTCAATTAAAAAAATATTTTCTTTTAATTTTTCTAAAGAATTTTGAACATTAATTATATTATTTTTATCAATATTATTTATTGGAACATTAACTTTATAAAGAATATTGAATTCAAAATCTTCTGTTTTTTTTTCACCTACAACAAAAATAAATTCAAATTGATTTATCTCAAGTATAAAAAAGGGGCTTTGCATTTGCATACTTTTATTTCAGTATTAACTGATCATAAATCCTATAATCAAAAACTTTAAATTTTTCAAAACTTTTTTTTGTGTTCAAATCTAAGAAATTTTCTAAACTTATTTGGTAATTTTCAATTGGTAATTTAATTACTCGATTTGAGTTTGTAATTAAATCCCATCTGCCCGACTCAAATAAATGAAAATTTTTTATACTTTCGACCGGAAAGTTTATATTTTTTAAATTTTCATAAAAAATTTGAAAATTTTCTTTGTCTCCTAAAATTACTGGAAGATTTTTAAACTGATCTATCTCTTTAAATTTAATAATTTTATCTTTGTCCGTATAATAAAATTTATTTTTTTTATCTTGTAATATAAAGATTGGTTTCTTTTCAAATATTTTGATTTTAATTTTATTTGGATATATTTTTTTAACCTCAAAACTCTCAATTAAATTAAAACTTTTTAATGCCTCTTTTACTTTGTCAATTTTTAAGAAGAAAAGACTATTTTTGCTCAAGAATGCTAACTTTTTTCTTAAATCTTTATCATTTATGATTGAGTTATTTTCAAAATAAATTATTTCTATTTTAGTTTTTGTATTTAAAGAAAATTTATCATTTAGATTATATGTAGTAAAAAAAAATAAGATTAATAAACCGATTATAAATCTCTTCATCTATTTATGCTTGCATCTTGAAGGATCATTTGAACTAGATTGCTAAAGCTAATTCCATAGTGATTAGCTATTTCGGGAACCAACGATAAACTAGTCATACCTGGTTGAGTATTAATTTCCAAAAGATAAAATTTGCCTTTATAAAACTTAAAGTCAGCTCTGGTTACACCTTTGCAACTTAAAGCTAAATGAGCTTTTTTTGCAATTTTTAAAACTTTTTTATAATTTGATTTTCTTAATCTGGCAGGCATTATATGTCTAGTTTTAGCAGCTTTTGTATATTTAGCTTTATAATCATAAAATAATCTTTTAGGAATTAACTCAATAGCTCCTAATGCAATTTTGTTAATTACTGCTACTTGTATTTCCTGGCCTCCAATGTATTTTTCAAATAATAATTTATCGTATTTTCTAAAAAGAATTTTTATTGCAGAATTTAGATCTTTAAAGTTTTTTAAAATTTTTACTCCCAGACTCGAACCCTCGTTTATCGGTTTTACAACAATTGGAAAATTAAATTTTTTTTTATTAATGATTTTTTTAAGTAAATCTTTTTCTACCTCATTTCTATATAATGTAAAATATTTTGGAGTAAGAATTTTATTATCTTCAAAAATTTTTTTAGAAATAAGCTTATTCATAGCATTATAAGAACTTATGACACCAGAATGAGTATAAGGAATTTTTAAATATTCAAAATAACTTTGAGCAACTCCGTCTTCCCCGTTTTTTCCATGTAATGCATTAAAAATCACATCTGTTTTATTTTTGCTAATTAAATTAAAGTTCTTAAATTTAGGATCAAATCTAGATACAAAATATTTTCTTTCTTTCAGAGCTTTAATACAAGCTCGGCCACTAGCAAGGCTTACTTCTCTTTCACCTGATGTGCCACCTAAAATTACTAGAACCTTTTTAAATTTTTTTTTATTCACCTATAATTTTAATCTCCAACTCTAAATTAATCCCAATTTTTTCATTAACTTTTTTTTTCACTTTATTAATAAGTTTTTCAATATCTGATGATTTTGCTTTTCCATTATTAACAAAAAAATTACAGTGTTTTTTTGATATTTCGGCATCTCCAACTTTTAGCTCATCGCAACCGGTCTCTTTTATTATTTGCCAAGCTTTTTTCTCGTTACTAACATTTTTGAAAGTGCTCCCGCACGTTTTAATCTGGCTAGGTTGAGATATCCTCTTTTTTTGAATAAGATTTTTTTGTTTTTTTTCAATAATTTTTTTTAAATCAGGTATACCTCGCAATTTTACTGATGTAATAATTAGTTCCTCTGGTAAATTTGTCCCTCTATAAAAAAATTCGATTTCTTCGTTTTTTATCTCTCTTTCTTCACATTTATTTATATCAATTACTTTAATTGACTGTAAAATTTTTGAAATATCGTTACCGTAACATCCACTGTTCATTATTACGGCACCTCCAATAGAGCCAGGTATACAAGCTAAAAACTCGAGATTGGCCAATGAGTTTTCTATAGCGAAATTAGCAATTTTTTTATCCATAGCGCCTGCACCAGCTTCTATTACGTCCTCTCCACTAAGTTTAATTTGGGAAAAACCTGACCCGAGTTTAATAACAACACCTTTAATTCCTTTGTCTCTTATAAGAGTATTGGACCCAGCACCAATAATCGTTATTCTAAGTTTGTGCTTTTTATTCAATTTAAGGAAATCAATTAGTTGATTTTTATCTTTTGGTTTAAAAAAATATTCTGCTGGTCCTCCTAAATTAAACCAGCTGTAATTCGATAATTTAGTATTATCAAACATACTATTACTAAATTGTTTTAACAAATCTTGATTCAAAGTCATAAAAAAGATTTTAACTCTCTCATCCATTTTGAAATTGATCCAGCGCCCATGCCAATTATTATTTCATTAATTATTAAATTTTTTTTGAAATAATTAATAAGTTCATTGATATTACGAATAATAACTACCTGGGTTTTAGATAATTTAGAAATTAGTATAGCAAATTTATTTTGATTAAATTTCAAATTTTTTTTTTCTCCTGCGGCGTATAAAGGACAAAGTAAAACTAAATCAGATTTTGAGAATGATTTTGCAAAATCATTTTTTAACGATAAAACTCTCGAATATCTGTGGGGCTCAAATACAGATATGATTTTACGATTTTTATATACATTTTTAACTCCATCTAAAATTGAGGCAATTTCAGTAGGGTGATGAGCATAGTCATCATAGAAATCATTTTGGTTCTTTGAAAATATTTTTGTCATTCTTCTTTGTACTCCAGAAAATCTCATCAATGATTTTTTTATTATTTTTTGATTCACCCCTAAATTTAAGCAAACAGTTATAGCAGCAGCGGCATTTAAAACATTGTGTTTCCCTAATAACTTTAGATGAATATTTTTTATCTTATTTGTTTTTTTTTCAATATCTTTGAACTTTAAATCAAAAATACTATAATTTATTTTATAACGTATATTTGAAATTTTATAATCTGAACTTTTACTTTCTCCGTAGGAAATGATATTTTTATTTTTGATTTTACTAAATATCTTTTTTAAATTATTGTTGTCAATACAAATTATTGATTTTCCTGTAGGTGGAGTTTTTTCTATAAATTTCATAAAAGAATTTTCTAAATTTTTAAAGCTTTTGTAGTAGTCAATATGTTCGTAATCTATGTTTGTAACAACTGAATAATTGACTGGCAGTTTTAAAAAACTACCATCTGACTCATCGGCCTCAAGAATAGCCCACTCTCCTTTACCTAATTTTGCATTACTTTGTAATGAATTAATTACTCCGCCATTTATAGTCGTCGGATCTAATTTTTGATCGGAGAGAATTCTTGATATTAAAGAAGTAGTTGTAGTTTTACCGTGAGAACCAGTTATGATAATATTCTTTTTAAGAGAAACAACATCTGCAAGAACTTCTGCCCTAGAGTATATTGGAATTTTTTTATCTTTTGCATACTTAATCTCACAATTGCTATTTTTTATTGCTGAAGATTTCACTAAAATCGTAGACCTTTTGACATTTTTCTTTGAGTGACCAATAAAAATTTTTATTCCAAGCTTCTTACAACTAGCTGTATTTTTATTTTTAAACTGATCACTTCCTTGAATTCTAAATCCCATATTTTTCATAATTTGGGCTAAACCGCTCATACCAATTCCACCTATACCTACAAAATGAATAACGTCTTTTTGTCCTAAACTAATTTTTCTCATAATTGAACTCTTTCAAAAAAATATCTATATTTTCGTAGACTTTTTTGTCAGAATATTGTTCTTGATATTTAATTACTTCATATAATTTTGAGTTATTTTCGTAAATTTCTTTAATAAGATAAAATAATTTATCATTCAAATCTTTTTCTTCTATTAAAAATGAAAATTTTTTTCTCTCATAGTAAATAGCATTTTTTAATTGATGATTATCCACTGATGATGGTAATGGCACAGAAATAAATGGAATATTAGCATTAGTGAGTTCTGCTAACATTGACGAACCGGATCTAGTTATAGCCAGGTTAGATTGAGAAAAATACTTAATAAGATCTCTGCTAAAATTAAAAATCTCAAAATCTATTTTGTTTTTTTCATAAAATAGTTTAAGTTTTTCATTCTGATCGGGCAAACAATGCTGAAAAATCTTCAGAGGAATTCCATATTTGTAACAATCCCTTAAAATACTTGGAAGAGTTTCAGCAAAAACTTTAGCTGCTTGACTACCACCAAGAATGAGTAAATTTAAACTTTTGAAATTCTTTTTTTTAGTAGAACTAGAAGATAAGTTTATAATTTCTTTGCTGATAATATTCCCGATTTCAATTACTTTTGTTAAGTATTTATTCGGAATTCCTTCTAAATCCTTATAGGATACAATTAGTTTCTTTGTTAATGGTAATAAAGCTTTATTTGCTCTACCTATTATCAAGTTGTTCTCGTAATTAACGAATTTAATGTTTAGTATAAATGCGGCAATACAAATTGGAAAAGATGCGTAGCCACCCATTCCAAAAATAATATTAGGTCTTCGTAGAGCTAAAAAAATAATCGATCTAACAATAGAATAGGCGATTAATAGTGAAGAATAAAATAACGTTATAATATTTTTTTTTATTAATGGTGAAGATGGAAGAGTAGAAACTTTTAGTAGTTCTAAATCTTTTATAAATCTTAAACCCCGCCTGTCTGTTACAAGATCAACAGAATAATCTAATTTACTTAAGTGAATAGCCAAATTATAACCAGGTAAAACATGACCTCCAGTCCCTCCAACAGCAATTAGAGCTTTAATTTTTTTATTCATAAAGATAAGTGCTATTTTTTGTATAGTTTAATATTACCCCTGCTAAAATCGCACTGCCAATTAAAGATGACCCTCCATAACTTAAAAATGGCAATGTCATTCCAGTTGTAGGAATTAAGTTAGTATTTACAGCAACGTGAATAAAAGTCTGAAAAATAAGTAAAGTTGCTAATCCACATAAAGAAATTTTTATGAATTGATCTTCTTGATTAAGGCAATTTTTTATAATTCTGAAAGAAATATATAAAAAAATTGAGATAATTATAA
>MDTD01050620.1_pt1 | contig 15835 bp, 28 predicted proteins | sample 811221 | NCBI WGS metagenome assembly MDTD01 (sample SAMN05326646, study PRJNA326480) | marine metagenome | isolation source: seawater | place: Pacific Ocean: South West | collected 2011
CCCGCTTTCGTTTCAGAATCAATCTGGAACGACGACGATTTCGCAGGGACAGAAAGGTCCCCTGAAGTCGGTTCAACGCCGTGGCCAGAAACTGAATAAGACCATCCTGTGTTGTAATCTACCGAGCGAATCAGCTCAGTAGTCTCCTGGGTCGTTTCCGTGGAAGTTGTCATTTTGCCCATCGAAAATGATGGAACGACCGGCACAGCCCTTGCACTGCTTGCAGCGACAAGAAGGCTTGCGATTGTCAGCAGGATTTTCATTGTTATCGCTGTTCAAAATAGCTCCTCCTCTGCTCCAGCTTTTAGGACTACATCGGTGCTCGGGTAAGACACGCACAGCAGTGCAAAACCAGCCTCGATTTGGTCATCATCCAAAAAGCTTTGATCTGACTGGTCGACTTCCCCGCTGAGGATTTTTGCTGCGCAAGATGAGCAAGCACCTGCACGGCACGAATAGGGAACGTCGATACCGGCATCCTCAGCGGCATCGAGGATGTACTCCTCCTCACTGCAGTAAAAGGTTTCCACCCTGTCTTCGATGTGGATGGTGACTTTTCTGTCCAAGGCTTCGTACATCATTGTCATCAGTTCTTAATCGTCAAATCGTTGACATATTGTCCAGTCACCCTGGTGCCAGCGCCACCGGCTGTAATCGTGATGGCACCATCAGTGCCGACCGTTCCGGCCAGGGATCCAGCAACTCCACCGCTCGAGGTGACCGTGTTGCCAAATGTGGGCAGAGTGCTGACTACGCCTGAGCTGACAGTGCTGCCGGTGCTTGGCTTATCACCTTCGATAAAGCTTTCAGAGAAGGTGAAGCTCTCGCCTGCGACCTTGACCGATGACTCTGTGCCGGTGAAGCCAACAGAACTGCCAGCCGTGAATGAGCTCAGACCGCCAATGTTTCCAGATGTTGTGCCATCGGAAGTCGTGAGGTTCTCGCCGGAGACCGAGTAAACACTCGGTACTCGTGTGGAGTTCGAAGCAGCAGCGTCAACTCCCAGTTGAACTGATGTCTGGATGCGGTGGATGATGTCTGCTTGTGCCGGCGTAGCGAATGCCGAAGCGATTACAAGCGCGCTAAGAAGCTTTTTCATTTTGGTGAATCGATTTGGTCGGCTACCTTCTTCTGATTGTTATCCTCCTTTTCCTCCTTTTTCTTTGAGGTCTGGATGTTAAAACTGGCGAGACAGCTTGTAAAGACTGAGGCAATGAAAGTTGGATCGATCTGGCGCTGCTGAAGCCCAGGGATCGATACATAGTTCAGTGTCAGGATCGCCCCTGACCAGCCGATAATGACAATGCGGACCAGGGTTGAAACTCCCTCGTCATGCCATTCGAACTTGTTTTGTTTTGGCTTGTCCAGAGCCTGCTGTTCAGCGGACATGATGAAGCGGCGAGGGTTCATCGAACTACGCCAAGAAGCTGCCCGGAGAAAATCTCTCCAAGCAACCTGAACCTTGCGCATCCCTACTTAGTCTTCTTTGGGAAAGCAGACAGGAGGCCAGAAAGAATTAGCTGAACAACACTATTGCTCCGCAGATTCTTGTTCATCCCAATCAGTTCACTTGCAGCCGCAACAATGACGGCAATAATCGCAAGATGCTCGGTAGACATGAGGAATAATCCGATAGTGAAAGTCTAGGAATTTTTCAATCTGTCAATCCAGGGTTATCTATCTCCTGGCTGTCACTGCAAAACTGGTCGTAAAACGCCTCTGCGAACTCAGCGATCCCCATGGGAGTCCTGTGCAAAGGAGTCTGATACGTGTTGACCCACCAGTTTTTGTAGAAGTTGTCGATCTCTTGGGCGCTCGGCTTGGACAAGGCACTGGTTCTGCTGGCGTCATTATGGCGAGCATCAGGCAAACTGCAACCTCTTTCTTGCGTCTTGAGTGCCTAGGCTTGCAAAGCACGCATCAAGCGCATGTTCGTTTTCAATTCGACCTCAAGCAAGACCCAGCATCAGCAAAACACTGCCGACTACATGCAATACCTCTACAAGATCTACGACCGCGCCAATGCAAAGCCAGGCCTGGTCGGGACTTATACGGGTTTATACCAAGCCCATTGCGACAGTATTGGCAGAGAAACAGTTGAACAGCAAGTGGCAAACTGGCACCGAGAGGGATCAGCAATCGTTGCTGACTGGATCTGTGAGGATTGAGCGAGAGCGGCGCATGATTTCAAGTCCATCCCAGCAGGTGTCTGCTGTTGTGGCTACTAGAGATTTTTTATTGCGCCTAATCAATACGAAAGAAACTCCACGCATTCCCAGGGAAGTAAGGCGTGAAGCAAGAGCATTGCTTAGGCATTTCCCCATAGCAGATGAGCTGAGACCTGTTCTTCAAGAAGGATTAGCCACAAAAGATACTTAGAATTGAGCTAATACTTAGCTCAAGAAAATTGAACCGACGTATGGCTGGCGCTGGGCTCAATCTTGAGCCAGACGTTGTTATTTATATGGGGCAAGCCGCGCAAGGCATGCCACAAAACGATGCAATGGACGCTCGTATTGCCGAGTCAGCAATGAACGCTCTGGCTGGCAGTATCGGCGTGGACATGGCTCATGGTGGATCAACGCCGTACAAGCCAATGGATGCTGAGTCATTGCGAAGGCTCACTGCTCCTGGCACTCCGATGCCGGAGTCGGTCAAAGAAATGATCCTGAAACAAATGCAGAAAAGAAGCTGATGTCTGACGGAACTGCGAAAAAAAGAGATCCCAAAAAGTGGGCCGAAGCCAAAGCGCGAGCCCGCAAAAAGATGGGCGGCCATTCAGCCCGCGCCATGCAACTTGCAGTCAAGTACTACAAGGATGCTGGCGGTACATACGAAGGCAAAAAGAAATCCAATAACAAATTGAGCAAGTGGTCCAAAGAGGACTGGCAGACCAAGGAGGAATACGAAAAGAAAAAAGATGGCTGATAAAGCACGAGAAAAAGGTCGCACTGAGCGCTACTTGCCGAAAGCCGCCTGGGCCTCGATGACCAAGGAGGAGCGCAAAGCGACCGACGACAAGAAGAAACGAGAGTCCAAGGGCAAGCCCGTTAACCACCAGGTGAAAAACACCAAGGCAGCGGCGGAAGCTCGCCGCCGAGCCACGTCTTATAGGAGTAAGTAGTGAGTGAGCAACGCATGGCCGGCAAAGCCCTTGCCTGCCCGAAAGCCACAAAAGATGTTCACGAGAACACCAAGAACCGCGACTGGACTATCAGGGAGTTCGGTTATGGACCGATCAACCCAGACACTCCAGACGAAAAATTCTGGGGCGACAAAGCTGATCTATGGGATACGGACATCGAAACGGCGAAAACTGCTCGATGCGGAAATTGCGCCGCATTCGATCAGACCGCAAGAGTCATGCTCTGCATTCAGAACGGAATCAACGTCCAGGGACCGACAGATCCTGAGCGGATCACTAGCGCTGCCAATCTCGGCTACTGCCAGCTATTTCATTTCAAATGCGCCGGCGCAAGGACTTGCGATGCATGGGTCCACGGAGGACCGATCACTGACAAGCCTCAAAGCAGGGACGCCAGTGGAGAGACGAATGAAATGCGGGAGATCATCGGCCAGCTCCATGACGCATCGAACAAGCACAAAAACCAAGCTGTTCGCCTGACATCATTAATGGAGGAAATGCGGGAATGAGCAAGAAGATCCGTTACGCAGGGGAAGTTTTTAGCGGCTACAACAAGCCGAAGAAAACGCCTGGCAAAGCCAAGAAATTTGCTGTCTTGGTCAAGGACAAGAACGGCAAGGACAAGATCGTCCGCTTCGGCGACCCGAACATGGAGCACCACTCAGAGGGTGGCAAGAAAGGTTCTGGCCACGGTGATGCCAAGCGGAGAGCCTCATTTAAAGCCAGGCATAATTGTAAAGAGAAGAAAGACAAGACAACCCCTGGTTACTGGTCCTGCAACTATTCCTGGTGAGCTATGAATCCAATCAAGCAGCACAAAAAGCTGGCGCGGTTAGCATTGAAAGCAGGTAAATGCCTTTCAAGAGAAGAAGCACGAGAGTGCATTCGCAAAGCAGAAAAAGCACATCGGAAACTCGAGAAGTTTGATGCCGCAGTTCAGAAATCAACTGATCAATAAAATTAAAGGCGCTGAAGATGCAATAGCCAGGCTTCGCCGGCAAGCGCAAGTCCAAGCGCGAATGCGTGGATATGGACCTGATGGGCAGCGCCAACCAAGGATGTCCGAAGAGGATGCGCTGAGATCTGTCTTGGCTGATGAATATCTGCTGTCAAGTGCAAGACGCAGCGCAACACAGGCCAGAGACCAGGGCAGGCTTGACGAGCAGCAAAGAACCAGGGAGCTCTCTGATTTTGCTGAGAAGCTCATGGGTCAGAACAACGACCTGTCTGAACGACTTGCAGCGGAGCAGAGGTTGAACCTCGAGATACAGAGAGCTCCGCAAACCAGGCGGGCGGGTGAGCTTCTTGCAGCAGTCCTTGCAGGAGCAGGAGTCCTCGAACTGGTTGACCCAGATCCAAGTCAAGACCCGGCAAATGAAAGGCAGGTATCAGGCAGGTTGAACTGAAATGACCTTCGTCGTCGTGACGGCCTGGCTCGCTTTCGCCGTCCTTGCTTGGAAAGCTTTTGCGTAGCCATGTGGCTTTTGGTATTGATCGCCGCATTCTTTGTTACAGCATTTTTGATTGAGGTTTTTGATGGCCCGCCTTACCCGTGAAGAGGCACATGACCTGTGCTTCCGGGGCAAAAGCAATGTCGCCCATGCAGCCGCAGATGTCGGCTGCCCGGTCGAGGATCTCAAGGAGTCATTCCGCCAGTTCGTGGCAGTGACTCCTGTTGACCCCGACGTTTGGCACGGAGATGTGGAGCCGAGCTGGCCCTGGTGCTAGTGCAAAGCTATGCAACAAGTTATGCAACAAAGCTGTTTACTGAGTTCAAAAAGCAGTCATACCAACTGTTTACAGCAAATTGCTAACATCTTGGGGTAGTAGGGGTCGTGGGTTCAAATCCCGCCGCTCCGATGTCAGTCAGAGGCTAAAAGCCCAGTAATTGCAGGGGGTCCGAGAGGGTCCCCTTTTTTGTTGTTGCTGCTGTTTGCCGGTAATTGCCGGCCGAAAAGCAGGGTTTCTATGCCACCTTTTATGCAACTTTTTTGTTGAGTGTCGGCATACTTGGGGAACCCGAGACCCCAGTCATGGCAGTCAGATGGATCGACAGTGTCAACAGAAAGCTTGATCGCTGCAAGGTCCACCAGGTGCCGGAGAAGCAGGCTGTTTACCTGCTTGCCACATTGCCAGTCAAAAATGATTCCAGTAAACGGAAACAGCAGCGCATCTCCTTAGGCCTGAAGGTCGACGACGTCGGCACTCCAGAGAGGGTCAAGAAGCTGGCATTTCGCCTGGATGATCAGCTCGAGCAAGGCAGTTTCAAGTGGTGCGATTGGGATAAAGACAAGCTCAGGGTCTCAACCGATGACGACGGTTGCCTGACCATGCAGGACTTCAGGAACTTCATTCAAGAAGCCTTCGAAATCAAGGCCGCTCGTGGTGATTACAAACAGCCAGACGAATCCTTCAAGGTCAAGTGGCAGCCGCTGCTCAACAAGTTGGCCGATCACCGAGGTCCAGTGACCAATGAGTGGATTCAGATGTTTCTCAATGAACAAACCGTGTGCATGAAACAGACCTACGCCTCTGTTCTTTCACAGGCTGTCGAGGTCAAAGCTCTCCAGCGCTTTGGCTTGGATCAAAAAACGATCCAGTCCATGGGCCGTGGCTACGGCAAGGCCGATCAAAAGATTGTTGAAATCCCCAGCGATGAAGACCTGCTGACTGCCATCGACAGAGTCAGCGTTCCGCACTGGCACTGGATGTGCGGCATGTTGTTCGTCTATGGACTGCGTGATCGCGAAGTAGCTGACTGCCACTTCGGCACCCATCCCAGCTCCAATGGCAATCTGCTGGAACTTGATGTGCGTCAGAGCAAAACCGGCAGGCGTGTGGCGTTGCCTCTGGAGGGAACAGAGCATCTGATCCAAGAGTTGGACCTGCTCAACATCAAGCGACCTGTCAATGCAAAGGGCCAGGAGTACGGGTACACCAAGCAGCTGGTTGCGGCAGCTACACAAGCGCTGACCTCAAGCAAGAAAGACGGACGGGGGTATCACCGCAAGCCCAAGCTTCCGTTCAAGCTCTACACCTTCCGTCATGCCTATGCGCTGAGGGGTGATGCGATGGGTTACTCCATTGAAGACATGGCGGCATCCATGGGCCACACGGTGCGGATGCACGAAGAGAGGTACAAGCAATGGCTCGGCGATCGTCAACGCAGGGCGCGTAGTGATCGCATGCTCGGCAGACTCAATCTCGACTTAAAAACTGACTGAGCAGTTTTGCCCTGTGGAAGCGGTAGCGAGGCCTCTTCACCGTGCCGACATTGCGCACGGCATCACGATCGAGTGTGCCTTTAGAGATCAGCTCAAACATCGATCGCTCACTGACACCAATCAGCGCACAAGCCGCCTTGCGATCAATCCACTCACTGGCTTCGCGAGCCTGCAGTGCATCAAGGATGCTGTCGAGTTTGTGTTCGAGCGTGGTCAGCCGACGCTCCACAGAGAGCAGTTGCTCCATGGTGCTTGTGTGCCTGGTCACGCAAAGTAGCGACTAATCCGGATTTGTCTGCAAGACAGTTCAGGCAAATCTGACTATGGTGGCGTCGGAGTTAATACCTATCACTCATGCTTAAAGCTCTTGCCACTGCCTCTGTACTCGCAGTCGCATCTGCTGCCCCCGCTCTGGCTGACGGCTTCTACGTCGGTGTCGAGCGCAACGATGGCTTCGTCGGTTCCGACCACAGCGGTTCCATCACTGAAGGATTCGTGGGGTACAACGGCTCCATCGGAGACGGTTCCTACTACATCCAGGCGGGTCCCGCATACCTCACAAGTCCAGGCGTAGACGGCGAAGGCGAGATCTCCGGGAAAATCGGAGGGAGCTTCCCGATCAACAAGAATCTCGGGGCATACGCGGAAGGCTCGTTTGTCACTGGGGATACCCAGAACGGATATGGGACCAAGTTCGGAATGACTTATTCCTTCTGATCCCCATAGACAACAAGACCCTCTGGCCGCCACCAGGGGGTTTTTTAATTCGTATGCCACAGCAGTCGAAATGAGTGCTATGGTTCTGGGGTCGGCCTTTTAAGCGAAGTGAGTCGACACCAGGACAGTGCCTCTCTTGAACACGGACGGCCATCCTTCTCAGCTGGGACTGATCCTCTCCCAGCTTTGAATTCATCACAAGTACCCAGGCTAAGAAAGAACGGGTGCTTGCAGATTTGATTCCATACTGAGGCTTCATAGCCTTACTTCACAACTGAAGAAGGTGTATGACGCCGGAGCATCCCGAGTGGTATTTGATCACTCTTGCCGACCTCCAGCCACGAGCTGCGGTCAGGCGCTTCAGGCAAAGCATTAAGGACGAATGGGGATGTTGCGCTTACTGCGGTAGGAAACACAACGAGAAAGGCGAGCTATTAGAGCTCTCACTCGATCACGTTATTCCGCGTCGATGGGGTGGAGGTAACTCGAGAAGAAATCTTGTTCCTGCCTGTCTACGTTGCAACAGGGATAAGGGAAGCATGAGGTCCTATCTAGATTGGTGGCAAAGCACTGATTACTTCTGTCCTGAGAGAGCGGCAAAAGTGGCCGCCTGGATATCTAGCACCACTGCAACATGGACAATCGGAGAGCAATGCAATGGACAAGTTGAGCGAAGAGCAGCAGTTCATCTTGAGAAGAGTGGAGCTGGAGGCTCAGGAACTCAACAGAGAGGAACTCATCGAGGCCTTGCTGGCCTCCTGGGAGGTGCGCTTCAAGCTCAAATCGAGCTTCATGGAATTCAGTCGGGATGCAGGGCTGTCCTTTCGATTGGAAGAAGCCAGGAGCCCGTCAGCGCCTGAGTCGCTCGAGGATCTAGAAGAGATATTTGGTTACGAACCAACCGAAGAAGAGACGATTGATTATATGAGGAGTCTCTACGAAAATGCCACAATGGAGTTGGATATGGATGAAATTGTTTTAGGCGGCGATTAACATGGCCAGGTTAAAGTTTGACGAGCTGGAATTACTGGCAAGAAAGGCCGGGTTTGATTCCCAAGTCTCACCAACCATGGCTGCCATTGCCCTGGCGGAGTCAGGCGGTGACCCAATGGCTCACAATCCCAATGCCAGTACAGGTGATAATTCTTATGGCTTGATGCAAATAAACATGCTCGGCGCCATGGGTCCAGAACGCCGGGCTGCATTCAACCTGCAAAGCAATGAGGAGTTGTTTGATCCAGTCACAAATTTCAAGGCAGCCAAGGATATCTACGACAGCCAGGGTCTTAATGCGTGGTCAGTTCACCGAAGCGGTGCGTATAAACAATTCCTGCCAAAAAATTTCACGCCACTCCAGGGCGAACCACAGTCATCGGCGCCAGTGAAGTCCGAGGGTTTGCGGATGGCTGCTGACGACGATGGACCTCTTGCACTGGCGATGGTAAACATCGCAAAAGAATTTGGACTGCCAACCGGGCAAAGACAAAGATCTAGCGCGCCCGCAAGACAGCAAACAATTGGGTTCTCTGGCGGTGGTCAGAGTACATTCACAACTGGCAATACTGGCGCAAGCACGGGACCCCACCTTGACTTCCGGGTTTACTCGAAAAGCAAGGGAGGCTACATAAGTAACCCTGGTGATTTCACTAATCTCGTTACTACAGGTAGCGGGCAGCCAATTGACCAGGCATATCAAATGACAAGCGGCTATGGCATGCGCAACCATCCTGTCCATGGCGGAATGAAATTGCACCCCGGTCTGGATTTCGCGACACCGATGAATACCGTTCTCAATGTTGCAGGGGATCTGGTTGCCAGAAAGTCTGAGCCTGGCGGTGCAGGCAACTACAGCATTTATCAGCATCCAAGCAACCCTGATTTAGAGCTGGTGTTGATGCATGGTGCGTGATTTTTACTGGTTACATTCGAGGAAATAGATTTAAATCCAAATGGGTTCTGTAGCTATTGGCGCGTTGGCCGCACTGATTGGTGTGTTGTCAGGCCAGGGGATGGCTGCTGCTATTCGTGGCGGGAAGCTCGGTAAGCGAATTGAGCTGATTGAAGAAACTCTGCCTGAGCTGATTACCAGGGTCGAAGTCCAGGCAGCCTTCCAGCAGGTCGCCCAGGTCGAGGCTCAGCGCATGGCCGTGGAGCAACAGCAAGCGATGGAAGTAAGGCGCGCCCGCCAGGTCGCCGCCTTTGGCAACAACGAGGCCTCGCCCAATCTGATGAATCAGAAGATCAATGATCAACTGGCAGCACTGACTGAGCGCATGAATCAGCTCAACACTCAGTACAGCGCAGAACGCTAGATGTCACAGGCTCCGTCGTCGTCGTTATAGAGCTCGACGATTGTGAGCCTCTGCTCGTGGCATCCATCCGAATCGCACCATTTAGTTACGACGCCGTCGTGCTTGGTGAACTCCTTGCCATCGGGGCCAGTGAATCGATCATCGATTCCCCAGCCATTGCGCTGATACTCCATCAGGAAAATCAAGCAACAGCCTGCATGCGCTAAATGGCTGAAGCCTGTCTCAGGGTCCCTGTCTTCGCCACGCCACCAAGCGAACAGGTGCCTGCACAGCGCCGCGAAGTACCTACCCCAGTTCGTGCCACGGCACCAATTGTTGGCTTCGTATTTATCGGCGCCGTAGGCAAGAACATCAGCGATTTCCCCGATTGCAGCGAACGGGACTAAGTCAAACCGAGTCTTTGCCGTCAAGGGCTTTCCGCTATTAGAACTAGGATAGGAGAGCTATAGACGCATAATGATGGATGGATAGAAGATATTCCGGAATGCGTTTTTACAACGGAGTAAGAGCTTCGACCAGGGGGCGCGACAAGGCAGACGCGCTTGTCAAGTCATATCTATCTAACGTCCGCAAGGCCAATCGTGAAGGGCAGGACTACGGCGGAAGCACTGGTGGCAGACAATCGCTTGATAGCAATCAAGGCTTAACAACGATCAGACAGCGCAATAAGTCGATCGGCGAGCTCAGGCAAATCTTTGAGCAAGAAGGCAGCGGCAGATTTGGCGCACGCAAAGAGTCATGGATTGCCAAGCAGTACGATCCAGCCGTGGCATCATCAATGCGTGATCGTCAGTTTGGACGGGGCGAGTGATCATCCAGGATGATTTTTTCTTGGTGGTAGGCACCGTCGATTTTTAAGTGGATGGCATCGTGCATCCATGGAATAAACCAGTCACTGACTGGGAAGCAATGATCCCAATTGCTCGGATTGGTGCAGCCAATAATGACTGTACTTGTAAAAGCTTGCAAGAAGTGAATGAGCCAATAAAGGTCAGTCATTCATCAGGCAAATAAGCTTCAACGTAACGACGAGAAATAGGAGTCACGGCGAGCTCCGTTCGCTTCTGTATTAGACGGACCAAATCTGTAGCCGTATAATCTTTAAGCGCAAAAAGGCATGCCTTACCCTGGTTCCAGCGTTCATCTCGCTCTGTCGGATCCCACCAACGAGTGACATTGAAAGGAGTGCTCGTCAGAGGCCGATAGTCCGGAAGCCCCTGATGAAATGTCTGAAGCGATGAAGCAAGCGAAATGATGTTGTTGTAGATGTCCGCATCCAGCAATTCACGCTGCTCGAGGACATCAGGAAGTGCATCGTCCCAGATCAACCAAGAGTCAAAGACAATTGACCTGAATGTGTAGAAGACCTCGCCAGAGGGAGTGACAAACTCATCGAGTTCATCCTTGGAATACGGAAGGAACATCAATCCCTGTAGTTGTACTTCTTTTTCATGCCCAGCTCATAAGCTTTCTCCCAGTCGCGCTGACCACTGGCTTCATTCATCACCACTGAACCGATGGTCCAGAAAGTGTTGTGAAAAAGCGAAAGCTTGGAGTGAAACGCTGCTGGGGTGACTGGCGGTAGGTAGGCAACTGCCGACCAGCTGGACGGACACACCGGCCTAAACCTCTCAAGCTCGTCGTCGTACCAGGTCGGCTTAAGTCGCTGGAACGGGATGCAGACAGGAAAATCCCAGACCCATGGAATCTTGGTCAAGGACTCGTTATTGGAGATCCAAAGAACAGCCTGCTCAACATTCCCTTTGCGGTATTCACGCAGTGTTTTGTTGGCAAGACGCCGACTCCACTGGGCTCCATGCGGTGCGCCGATAAAGGCTCGCTTTTCTCCAGGAAGATTCCAGTCCATGGAGGTAACCGTGTCCAGGTCGTATGCATCACGGTTGATTGTCCGGGCTGCATTGACGAGGCGATTAACGTCTTTCGTCGAGTAGGGATCGAAATCAATCGAACCCATGACAGCCCTTGCGCCATCGACCACCTTTTGCGGTGGAGCTAAATGCAGCCTGTGCTTAAGACCCATAAATGTGAACCTGCGATGGTGAATAAATGGGAAGATCTACGCCGGGATACAGCGGGATATGGGCTGGGACGCCCAGAGCGAATTCCGAGAAGATCGAAAAGATCACCCCGCAAATGAAGCCGGTGACAATTTCCCAGCGAAAAAATCTCCTCACTAGCTCAGCTCCTCGATCAGAGGGGCGATGTTCTCGGTTGGGTTATCGCGATTGATGTGGGTAATCACGATGCTGCTGTTGTCGACTCGCATCGTCAGACCAAAGCGTTCGTAGTCGAGTTCCTTGATGGCTTTTGCTGCGTCGTCCATCAATTCCTGAGTGGCTTTATCGCCCTCAGCTTTTGCAGCGTCGGCAACCTCCATGACGACTTCAAGAGTCTTGTATTCAGTAGGACGCCCTTTCCTCAGATCCATGCAGAGAATGCCAGGGCCTTGCTTTTCCCAGCCATCGTCGAATCTGCCGAGCAGATCGCAGATAATCAGCTCATGGACAATGAGGTTGTATGCCTTGGACTGCTCGCGATCCGCGCCAGTCGCATTAGACATCTCGCCAAAGAATCGGCTGGCAAGCTCGAGTCGTGATGGACGTTGCTTCATTTGTTTGCCTCAACCAGCTTGTCGAATTCAGAAATAAGCTTGTCGAGTACAAGCTCTGCCAGGCCTGACATCCCAGAGATATCGGAGTATTCAGGGTTCTTATTGAGGGCCTCGTTAAAAGCCATCATTTCCCCGTGGGATGCAATAAGGCAGGCGAGCATGTCCTGGACATCGGGCTCACCGTTGACGGTGTCGTTGTAGAGTTTCAAGATCTCCTCGTAGTCAATTTCGACTTGGTTGGAAAAAGTGTTGTCCATATCAAGGTGCGAGTAATGCTTTGCGATGGCGATTGAGCTGATACCAGCTCCAGATCTCTGGAACCCAGCGCTGGACTTGAAACTCAATGCCTCGCATGATTAGCCTGGCTTCAAGCTGGGCATCGGCCTTGGAGCGGACGTCACACAAATGGAGCCAAAATCGCAGAGATCCGGTGATCAATCCGTGCTGCAAATACCCAGTACAAAGTACCGAGCGAGCATGCTCTTCTGACGCGCCTTGTGAACGCAGCCGGTCGTAATCAATCGCTGATGAGAAACACATAGCGAGTGACTCTTCGACTTGCTCTTCGGTCCAGGTGTACTTGTCACCTTGCCGATCCCAGTAAGTGCCAGGAGGTCGAACGTAGAAAACCTCAGAGGGATCAAGCTCTTTCTTGGCAACCTTGCGAATGCGTTCGCCTGTGTAGCGCATCGACTGGTAGTCGAATGAACAGCCAACCCTGTGAGTGCGGAGCTGCATCATCGTGTTGTGGTCAGCCTTCACCATCAAGCTGAGCGATGGATGCTCTAGCGGACCCCAGTGACCACGGTTGCCTTTGAGAAGGCGTTCGCATGCAATCTTCCCCGCCTTGTCTTCAGCAATTTCCGGCAGGCCGACGAACTCCTCGCTGTAGTCGGAATGCAAAGCGTTGTAGACAAGCCGTTGAGGAAAGGCAGATGCGTCTGACTTCTCAACCTTGAAGGGTTCGATCGATGGTGCGCCCAATGACCCGGCTCAACTGAGCGCAACGTAGGGGCACGGCGCACAGCCTGCAAGCTATGTCTTGCAAAGAGTTATTGCCGGACTGTTAGGCAAATATTAATCAGGCGTCGTTGATCTTATCTGAGTAATAATCGAACAACTCTTTAGGGTCTCCCAGTTTAGGAACTTTGCCGATGAACTTGTTCAGATAAAACTTACCGGTCTCTCCGATTTCCTGGGAAGCAAGTTGCGCTTCATTGCGCACAGAGGGAATGAACTTGGTCTGGAAGTAATCGTTCATGTCGTTGCCATAGTTAATGGCGTCCGAATATGGATTACCGTCCGTTCCCATGCGAGGGATGTTACCCGCATCGTTAGCAGCCTGCGTCTTATCAAATTGATCACGCAGATCAGTCAGGGTATCGCTGGGCTGGGTGATCTCAGGCTCAGACTTAGTGTCAGTTGGGGTCTCTTCGGCTTTGTCGCTGTCCTCAGGTTGATAGCGAGCGCCGGAGACATAATCGAACATCTGACGAAGATCGTTTTCAGAGTCGACGTCTTTAATTCCAATCTGTTTTCTTACGCGGTTCCACAGCTCCGACGTATTGACATCACCGTCATGACCAGGCTTGCCCAGCCTGTCCGTGCTGGTGCGACTGCCATCATACCTGGAGAAGTCAATTTGATCTCCAAACTCGGGGGGATCACTTGAACTGTCATCTGATAGCGCGGCGTCATATTCCCTGTATTCCTCTGCATAGTTTCGGGGCACCATCTGATAGCCCCTATAGACAGAGTTTCTAAGCTGCTCTAGCTCTTTCTTGCTGAATACATTAGCGGCAGATGACACTTTTTTTTAAGCACTAAGTCGTTGTATAAGTCTAACTCTGCTTATGTCTAAGGATCTTCTAATAATGCGGAGCGAATCAAATCATCCAACATCACTGGTTTATCGGATGACATGCGAAAATCGATCCAAAGCTTGTTGGCTTTTTGGATCTTTTCAAATCTCTTGAAATCCTTTTCCTTTGTGGCTTCAAGGAATAGCTGAGTTTCGTGCTGGAGCTTGTTGGTGCTGAACTCGAGGTCAATCTTGGCGATATGCCTGTTGTGGTGATAGTGGGGAACACCCCTTGCTCTCCAGTGCAGCGGATTGCAGCAATGGTTATTACCGCAGATTGGCTTGATTGGCAGGCGACCGATATCGCCCCAGGTGAACCAGAAAGCTACTCGTGGTGCGCTGTACTGCCGAGCCGCACCCCAGTGCCTGGGAATCGCAAAATAAGTGGAGTTTGATTTGGAGTGCCGATTACCTTGCCAGTTCCAGCACTCATCAGGTTCTCCGATGTCCACGAAAGACCAAAACTCCAGGAACCTGCGCCTGTACTTTCGGTGAATTTTGTGTACATCAAGTGTTAATCGTCCCTCCGTCAACGCGGAGACGCATCGAACACAAGCGTGACTGTCGTCATACCTAGGGATGCGGCCATCCCTGGATCCAAGTGAGTGATCATGGAAAGGACAGAGCGGCCCAGCCTCAGTCCTTGAATGAAGGTCAGGAGGGATAGGCCACTGAGCCATGACTATGCAATCAGTGATTGCAACTTATCGTTTTTAGACCGCATCATTTTATGCGGCATTTTCGTCCTCGAGCTTGCGCAACCTCATGACGTGATGGAGACGAGGCGTAGGTTGCTCGTCCCAGCTAATCATTGCGTAGTTAATACGGTGCCCCCTCGAGTCCTTCTGGGTCACAAGTTCTGAAACGGTGCCGACCCTGCGATTACGAATGATGTTCGAAATCGTCTTGAACTGGGGGTGATCCTTCTTGACGCAATGATCAAGGTTGGTCTTTGGCGCTTCGATGACTCGATCGCCTACAGCGAGTCGCTTCGTGTTCCGAGAAGTAGTGCTCATTCAGTGATCAGCGGAAAACCTTTTGGTGGAACAAAGTCGCCTCCATGTATCACCAGCTGCTCAAAGCTTGGGCGAAGTCGGACTTGACTCAGAGGCCAATCCTCAGAACGTGTACTGCCTTCGAGGGTTACTTTGATCAACCCTCTATTCCAGCCCTTTGAAGAAGATCCGGTTACGAAACCCGCCTGACCAGTGGCCTGATGAATAACTCGATGACCGATCTCAAGGGATAACACGTACTAAGTCTTGCAACCTGTATGCCACGGTAGTCAGGCTGAGAGATTATGCAATTGATTCGGTCCATTCATCGTTGACTGAATCCTCCATGGGATTGATCGGACCATTCATGGGGATCCTGCTCACTGATACTCCGGCCTCGATGAACATTGCACGAGCCATGTCGAAAGAGTCCTGCCAACGCTGTGGCTCGACGTAGTCGGGCACAACAACATTGTTGATTCCAGCCTGGATCAGCATCGAGGCGCAACGACTGCAAGTCATCAGTGGCCAGACATACATGGTTGCGCCAACCAGGCTGACTCCGTTCTGTGCAGCCATCGCCACGCAATTCATCTCTGCATGGACAGTCATTTCGAGCCTGGTCTCTCTGTTCTTGAGACGTGCATCTGAATCATGGACACCAGCCGGTAGGCCGTTATATCCCTGGGCAAGGATGCGGCGATTGCGAACAGCAACTGCTCCGACCTTGGTGGATGGGTCTTTGGACCAACCAGCAAAATGCGAGGCGATTACTAAAAATCGTTGATCCCAATGCTTTGGTGCCTTGGGAGCCTTGAGGTTATCCATTTTCCTAAAATGAATTATGTAGTAGGTGGCGCTAATTAATGCTCGAAGTCAGCGCCATCCTAGGAGTGGCTGCCGTAGGTGCTCTTTGGCGGATGGCCTTTGAGCAAGGCAGCATGAAACG
>MDTD01084773.1_pt1 | contig 15835 bp, 16 predicted proteins | sample 811221 | NCBI WGS metagenome assembly MDTD01 (sample SAMN05326646, study PRJNA326480) | marine metagenome | isolation source: seawater | place: Pacific Ocean: South West | collected 2011
AAAAATTTTCTGAAAAAATTCCTGATGCTTATGGATATGGACATAAACAATTTTATAAGGACTTAGTAATTGATGTTTTAGGGAAAAAAAAATTTCCAATTGATGAAAAGGATTGTTTTAAAACCATAAAACTTTTAAATGCCTTTTACAAATCTTCAGAAATTAATAAAAAAGTTAATGTAAAAAAAGTTGGGTTATCGAAAAAATTAGGAATGAAAAATGAAAAAATATCTAAACTTTACAGGTATGAGAAAAACTAAGTTATTTGGTATAATTCCTGCAAGAATGGCTGCATCACGATTTCCTGGGAAGCCACTTAAAAAAATAAATGGCATACCAATGATCCAACATGTCTATGAGAGAGCTAATTTATTTAGGGAATGGGAAGATCTTCAAATTGCGACGTGTGATCAAGAAATAAGAATATTCGCCAATAAAAAAAAATATCCGATAATAATGACATCTAAAAAACACAAAAGATGCTTAGACAGAGTATACGAGGCGGCTAAAAAAATATCTAAAATCAAAAATAATGACCTCGTTGTATGCGTTCAAGGTGATGAGCCTATGCTTCATCCATCAATGATAAAAAATGTCATAAAGCCATTCTATAAAAATAAAAAAGTTAAAGGAACTGTTTTAGCAATGGATATTGAAAATAAAAAACAATTTTTTAATAAGAATATTGTAAAGATAGTTCATGATGAAAAAGATGAGGTACTGTACACATCAAGATCTCCAATACCTTATACAAAAAATTTCAATAAAAAAATTGGAGCAAAAAGAATTTATGGTATTTTTGCATTTAAATGGTTTTTTCTAAAAAAATTTTATCATACAAAAGAGTCAAATTTAGAAAAAATAGAGTCATGTGACTCAAATCGAATATGTGATAATGGACGTGGCCAATATATTGCTAGACAAAAATACTTTCCATCATTTTCAGTTGATACTAAACAAGATCTTCTATTAGTGGAGAAATTTATAAAAAAAGATTTTCTTACAAAAAAATACTCTATTAAAAAATAATGATAAAAAATTATCATAAACTTTTGTTAAAAAGAAAACGCAAAAAAAAAATTAAAGTAGGCATTATTGGTCTTGGTGTCGTTGGAAAAAGAAGAAGGTTTTTTATTGAAAGAAATAAAGACTATCAATTGACTTGTGCAAGTGATATCAACTTTAAAAATAATTTTTGTAAGAATAATATAAATTATTATAAAGATTATAAAACTCTTATTTCTAAAGAAAATATAAACGCAGTATTTATTACTTTACCTACCTACTTGGCTGCAAAAGTTACTAAACTTTTTTTATCAAAAAAAATTCATGTTTTTTGTGAAAAGCCACCAGCTAAAAATTACCATGAATTAAATGAGGTAATTAAGTTAGAAAAAAAACTTAGCTTAATAAAGTTAAAATATGGTTTTAATCATCGATATCATAACTCTGTTCGTGTTGCTAAAAAAATAATTGATAGTAAAAAATTCGGAGGAATTATAAACATTAGGGCTGTCTATGGAAAAAGTAAAATAGTTACATACAATAAAAATGAATGGAGGGCACAAAAAAAATTTTCTGGTGGAGGAATTTTGCTAGATCAAGGAATTCATCTTATAGATTTGATAAGATTTTTTGCAGGTGATTTTATAAAATTTAAAAGTTTTATTTCAAAATCTTTTTGGAATTATGATGTTGAGGATAATGCCTTCGCTTTGTTACAAAGTAAAAAAGGTTTAATAGCCTCTATTCATTCAACAGCTACTCAATGGGAACATAAATTTAGAATGGAGATAACCCTTGAAAGATGTTTGATTATTTTAAGTGGCATTTTATCTGGATCAAAAACTTATGGTGATGAAAAAATAGCTATTATTCCAAAACAAAAAATTAATTTTTCAACTAAAAATGTTAAGAAAAAAATATTTGTTTTTAAAAAAGATAATTCTTGGAAAGAAGAAATTGAGGAATTTGCTGAAATAATAAAAAAAGATAAAAAAGTTTTAACAGGAAATAGCTTTGATGCTTTACAGGTTATGAAAATGATTTATAAAATTTACCAAAATGACAAATAAAAAAAATTATGAGTATATTTAATCTTGTTAAAAAAAAAAGAAATATCAGTCAATTTTCACTTTCTTATATAGACTATTTAAAGAAATTATTTTTAAGAATAAATTTAAAAGAAATTTCGAAATTAGAAAAAGAATTTTTAGAATTGAGAAAAAAAAAATCTACTTTATATGTTTTTGGAAATGGTGGTGCAGCATCAACTGCTATTACAATTAGTAATGATTTAGGCTTTGATGTTATGAAAAAATCAAAAAACAAGAATACTTTTAAAATTATATGTCTAAATGATAATCCTTCTGTAATCACTGCCATAGCTAATGATACTGGATATGAAAATATTTTTTTAAATCAATTAAAGATACACTTCAAAAAAAATGATAAGATATTGATTTTATCAGCATCTGGAAATTCTAAAAACCTAGTAAATGCTGCTAAGTGGGTTAAATCAAAAAAGGGAAAGATCATATCAATCTTGGGCTTTGATGGAGGCTTGATAAAAAAATTATCTAATGTGTGTGTTCACATTAAATCTGAAAAAGGCGATTATGGTCCAGTAGAGGATATACAATTAATAGTGAATCATATTTTGGCTCATTGGTTTCAGGTAAAATTAAAGAATAATAATAAATTATAGTAATTAAATTAATATAAGTATTTTAATAACTTTATAAATAATTAATGTATAACTATAAGTCAGAGGAAATTCATATATATAAAAAAAAAGATTTAATTAAAATAAATCTACATGATTATATTGATAAAAATTCTGATTTTTTAAAAAAAAAATACTTAGATTTTATTTATTATTTTGAAAACCAAAAAATAAGCGGTAAAAAGTTTAGAGATCATTTTGATATTATTGAAAGACATAACTTGTGGCAAATGTCTATTCTTAAGGAAAACAGTCCTTTTAACAATTATTCACTTGTTAATAGTATTAAATTTATCGCAATTTCTCAAATTATAAAAAAAAAAAAAATTAAAAAAATTGAATTTAAATTTTTTGATGAAAAATTTAAAAATTATTTAATAAAATATCTTGATAATGATAATTTAAAATTTCTTTTTCTAGATACAATTAAGAAAAAAAATAATAATATCATTTTATTAATAATACCAAAAATTATTAAATCATTTTTTTACTTTATTATCAAAATATTAAATTTTTATTCATTTAGTGAGAACAAAAAGAGTTTTAATTCAAAAGATTTATTAATTCTATCTCACTTTTCTCACTTTGACGAAAGTAAATTAAGTAAAAATTTTTTTACCCCTTATCAATGGTATGGTATTGATAAAGTATTTGATAAAAAAAATTATTTGCAAATATTCAATTCTTCTAAAAAATTCAAAAAATTTAAAGCAGCATTTAATTTTGTTAATTCAGAAAAAAAATTAAAAAGAGAAATAACATTTATTAATGGATATCTTGATTTTTTAATCTTAAGTAAAGTAATTTGGTATTATCTTATCAATGTGTTTAAATATTTCTTTATTAAAAGAAAGTTAAATCAAAATAAAACTAAGTTTATTAAATATTTAACAATAATAAATCAAAAATCTATCGATGAGTCTTTTTATGGATCTTCTTCAATGCTAAACTTATTATTTATTTTTTTATTTGAAAAATTTTTTTCAAAAAATAGAAAAATTCTTAACGTTATATATTTGATGGAAAATCAACCATGGGAAAAAGCTTTTTTAGTTGCATGGAAAAGAAATAATCATGGACGATCAATAGGATACTCTCATACTACAGTAAATTACTGGCATTTAAATTATTTCAAAAGTAAAAATTACTATAAACCAAATATTTTAAATTTAGAGAAAAACTATTTGCCAGATAAAATTGCAGTTGCAGGAAAATCAGCTTATAATTTTTTTAAGATACAGGGTATTCCAAATAATAGATTAATTAAAGTTGAGTCTCTTAGATATAATTGGTTAGAAAGCTTACCCAAAATTCAAAAAACTCATAATAATAAAGTATTAATATTAGGAGATTATGATGATCAATATAATATTAAATTATTAAACATTATAGAAAGAATAAAAGATAACAAAAATAATAAACAAAAATATGATTTTTATTTTAAGCCACATCCAGCAAGCAATATAAATGTAGTAAAAAATATAAGTAAAAAATACATTGAATACAAAGAAATAAGAAATATATATAATAAATATTCAACAGTTATTTCATCAAATTCAACTTCAGCCCCATTAGAATTTGCAAAATCGACAACAAATATAATAATTTTTTTAGATAAAAGAAAGTTGAACCTTTCTCCTTTTAAAAAAATTGAGAATGTTTCTTATTTTTATGATTTAAAATCATTAAAAAAAATTCTCATTAAGAAAAATTATAAGCAAATAAACCTTAAAAATTATTTTTATTTTGATAAAAATTTAAAATTATGGAGTAAATTAAAGAAAAAAATAAACAATAAATTATGAATTTAAAAATATTTAAAAATAAAATAGTGGTTGTTACCGGCCATACTGGTTTTAAAGGATCTTGGCTGACACAATGGTTGCTAATTTTAGGTGCTAAAGTGATTGGTATATCTAAAAATGTTCCATCTAAGCCATCGCATTTTGATTGTATAAATTTAAAAAAAAAAATTATTCATAAGCAATTTGATATAAAAAATTTAGAATTATTAAAAAAAGTAATTTTCAAATACAAGCCAGATTTTATTTTTCACTTAGCAGGTCAGTCAATTGTAAAAAAATCTTTCAGCGACCCAATAGACACTTGGCAAACAAACACAATAGGAACATTAAATTTACTTGAGTCTTTAAGGAGTTTTAAAAAAAAATGTTCAGTTGTTTTAATTACTAGTGATAAAAGTTATAAAAATTTAGAAATTAAAAGAGGATATAAAGAAAATGATTTGCTCGGAGGATATGACCCATACAGTGCATCAAAAGGAGGCGCTGAACTGGTGATTCAATCTTATATTAAATCCTTTTTTTCTATGAAAAAAACCCAAATTTTAATTTCTGTTGCAAGAGCTGGTAATGTCATAGGAGGGGGAGACTGGTCGGATAGTCGATTAATACCAGATTGTGTAAAATCTTGGTCTATCAATAAAAAAGTAGTAATTAGAAGCCCTAAAGCGACTAGACCATGGCAACATGTGCTAGAAGCAGTTTATGGTTATCTTCTACTAGCGAGTAGGTTAGAAAAAAATAAAAATTTTCACGGTCAAGCATTTAACTTTGGTCCAAAACCTAAAAAAAATTATAGTGTGATTCAAGTTGTAAAAACTATGAAAAAACATTGGGATAAGGTCTCGTGGAAAACAAAATCAAAGAAACAAAATTCATTTTATGAGTCAACTCTTCTTAAATTAAACTCAAATAAAGCAAAAAAATTGATTAAATGGGAATGTGTATTAAGTTATGAAGACACCATTGGATTAGTGTCTCAGTGGTATAAAAGTTTTTATACAAATCCAAATCAAATTCATTTAACAACAATACAACAAATTAAAAATTATAGTAAACTAATATAGAAGATAAATTATGAAAGTTGTTATACTGGCTGGTGGGTTGGGTACTAGAATTTCTGAATATACCAAAACTATTCCTAAACCTATGATTAAAATTGGAAACAAACCATTAATATATTTTATAATGAAACATTATGCCAAATATGGATTTAAAGATTTTTATATTGCAATTGGTTATAAGGGCGAAGTAATTAAAAAATTCTTTAAAAAAAAGATTTTAGATTGGAATGTAAAAATTATTGAAACCGGTCGAAATACAATGACTGGAGGAAGACTAAAAAGATTAAAAAAATATCTTGGTAAAAAATCTTTCATGTTAACTTATGGTGATGGTATTTCAGATGTAAATTTAGATAAATTATTAAAATTACATAATAGACATAAAAAATTAGTTACATTAACTGCAGTAAGGCCACCCGCTAGGTTTGGCTCATTAAAGATAAATAGGAATGTTGTTGAAAAGTTTAAGGAAAAATCAAAAACAGATGAAGGTTGGATTAATGGTGGTTTTTTTGTGATTAAACCAGAGTTTTTAGATTATATTAAAGGAGATAGAACTTATTTAGAAAGAGAACCTCTAGAATTGGCCTCAAAAAAAAAACAATTAATCGCCTTCAAACATTATAAGTTTTGGCAATGTATGGATACAAAAAGAGATAGAGATTATCTTAATAAAATCTATAAAAAAAAAATTATCAAATTTTGAAAAAGAAAATATTAATTGTCGGCGGAACAGGCTTTATTGGATATCATTTAGGATGCAAGTTATTAAAAAAAAACTGGAATGTTTTTAGCATCTCAACTAAAAAACCAAAAAAAATTAGATATAATAAAAAGTTTAAATATTTATTTTGCAATATTGCAAACAAAAAAAAACTATACAATATATTAGATGATGTAAAATTTGATTATGTTGTTAATTGTGGAGGTTATGTCGATCATAAAAATAAAAAAAAAACATTTGATAGTCATTTTTTAGGATGCAAAAATTTAGCTGATTATTTTTTAAGTAAAGATTTAAAATCTTTTATCCAAATTGGAAGTAGTATAGAAAATGGTTTTCAAAAATCACCACAAAAAGAAAAATTAATAAAAGATGTGACTAAAATAAAATCAATTTATGGTTTATCAAAACTAAAAGCAACAAACTATTTGATAAAATTATATAAAAAAAAAGGTTTACCAGTTACTATTCTAAGACTCTATTTAGCATATGGAAAAAAACAAGATGTGAATAGATTTTTACCAATTACAATTAATTCATGTTTAAAAAATATAGACTTTGATTGCTCAAGTGGATTACAAAAAAGAGATTTTATTTATGTGGATGATGTGGTTGAAGCAATTTATAGATCTATGTTGCATAAAAAATCAAAGGGAGAAGTCTTTAATCTAGGTTCAGGAAAGCCATTAAAGATTAAAGATATAATTGAAATGGTAAGAAAAAAAGTATCAGGGGGTAATCCACAATATGGAAAGATTAAGTTTAGAAAAGACGAAATTAAGTATTTATTTCCATCTATTAAAAATATTACCAAAAAAATTAATTGGAGACCTAAAGTGTCTTTTAATGATGGATTAAAAAAAACAATTGAATATTATAGTGATAAAAATTAATCAAACACCTTTAGTTAGTATTATTATCAATTGCTATAATGGTGAAAAGTATTTACATAAAGCGTTACAATCAGTTCAAAGACAAACTTATCAAAATTGGGAAGTAATTTTTTGGGACAATTTATCTACTGATAAAAGTAAGAGAATTTTTTTTTCATTTTCAGATAAAAGATTTAAGTATAATTTAGCCAAAAAACATACAAATTTATATACTGCTAGAAATTTAGCAGTAAGAAAAGCCAAAGGTCAATATATAGCTTTTTTAGATGTAGATGATTGGTGGGATAAAAATAAATTAACTTACCAAATGCCCTATTTCACTGATAAAAAAGTTGCCTTGGTTTATGGTAATTGCTGGATTGTTGATGAGAGAGATAAAAAAAAAACTTATCTTTTAAGCAAAAAAGAACTCCCTAAAGGTTATATATCAAAAGAAATTTTAAAAAATTATAATATCAGTTTGCCGACAATTATAATAAACAAAAAATTACTTGAAAATAAAATATTTGATGAAAACTTTCATATTATTGGTGATTTTGATCTAGCGATAAGAATATCATTTAATTGGAAAATTGAGTGTTGTCAGTTCCCGATTGCTTTTAATAGAATACATAAAAAAAATGAGTCTTTGATCAAATATAATTTACAAACTAAAGAACTAGAGACTTGGATATTAAAAAGAGTAATTAGCCAAAAACTATCAAAAAAAGAAAAGTCTTATTTTAAAAATTTAATAAACTTCAGAAAATGTAATGATTTAATCAATCATGACATAAAAAAATCGTTTTTATATTTCAATTTATTACCGATTAGTTTTTTAAAAATTAAAATATTTATTAAAATGATTATATTTATGATTAAAGGGTTTTTATTAAAATAAATGAAACATATTTTAATAGTTTTTACTGGTGAATTTGTAACGAAATTAAATCCTTTAGATGGAATTTTTCAAATTGATCATGCTCTCGCTCTAAAAAATCAAAACTTTAAGGTTGGGATAATTGCACCTGGATTGTTATCTATAAGAAAAATTTTAAAAAAAAAGGATTATAAAAAATATGAAATAATAAAAGGTATTCCTATTTTGAGAGATCAAAGACAAAATTTTCTTCCAATGACAATAGGTATAAATAATAAAATAATTTCAAAATATTATGAAAAAATGGGCCTCAATCTATTTGAAAAATACTCAAAACATTTTGGGCAACCTGATATAGTTCATACTAATGATGTAAGATTTGGAATTTTTGTAGCACATATTATTAAAAAAAAATATAAAATTCCTTTCGTAACAACTCAACACAGTTCAGATTTAGTGAGAGATCAATTTCCAGATATTTTAAAAAAAAGAACAATTTGTATTTTAAAAAAGTCAAAAGTTGTAACTACTTGTAGTACTAACTTTTCAAAAATTTTTAAGAAATATTTCAATCTTAAAAATATAAATGTACAAACAATAAATCCTGTATTGCCTGATGAATTTGAAAATGCAAAATTTATAAAAAAAAAAAATAAAAAATTTACTTTTATTAGTGTAAATAGACTTGATAAAAATAAGAATATAAGATTTATTTTGGAATTGTTTATAAAAGGTTTTAAGAATAAAGATGCAATATTAAAAATAATAGGCGACGGACCTGATAAAAAAAATCTTCAGAAGTTTATTAAAATGAAAAATATGCAAAAAAAAATATTATTTAAGGGTTTTTTAGATAGAGCAACAATCAAAAAAGAGCTAATAACTTCTGATTGTTTTTTATCAGCTAGCAAACATGAAACGTTTGGAGTTGCTATTATAGAAGCATTATCTATGGGCTTACCAGTAATTTCAACTAAAGCTGAAGGGCCATCCACTATTATAAATAAAAAGAATGGTTTTTTAATTAATCATAATGATAAAAAAAATTTTTTAGAAAAAATGAAAAGAATTTATAGTGGAAAATCAAAATTTAATTCCAATCACATCAGAAAAAATACAATAAAAAGATTTGGTGAAAAAAGTTTCGTTATGAAATTAAAAAAAATATATAAAGATTCTAGAAATGCTTAATTTATCTAGAATCAAAACAATTGGAATAACTTCTGTATCTTTATCAAGAAACGCGAGGCTTATCCAAAAACTTAAATCAAAAACCAAATGTAAAGTAATTGTAAATAATAAAGGTAGAAAATTGAAAAAATTTGAATTGCTAAACTTTCTTAAAAATTGTGACTATGCAATAATAGGTTTGGATAAAATTGAAAAAAATTTACTATTAGAATGTAAGAAATTAAAAGGTATTTCAAAATTTGGTGTAGGAATTGATAATATTGACTTTGATGCATGTAAAAAACTGAAAATAAAGGTAAAATATTCTAAGGGAGTAAATAAAAGATCAGTCAGCGAGGAAGTTTTGAGTTTGATGATTTCATTAATTAGAAATTTATTTGTTTCAGGTAATAATTTAAAAAATTTTAAATGGATAGTAAATGGTGGCACTGAACTATCAGGAAAAACAATTGGCATTATTGGAGTTGGAAACGTGGGAAAAGATTTAATTAAATTATTAAAACCATTCAAATGCAAAATTTTAGTAAATGATATTTTAAATCAAAAAAAATATTATGACAAAAATAAATTAATTAAAGCTACAAAAAAAAATATTTTTATGAAATCTGATATTATTACAATTCATACACCATTATCAAACAAGACATACAAAATGGTTAATTATGAAAGATTAAAACTCATGAAAAAAACCTCTTTTTTAATTAATACTTCAAGAGGCAAAATCATAGACCAAAAAAATCTTAAATCTTTTCTTATTAGAAATAAAATAGCAGGTGCTGCCCTCGATGTTTATGAGGAAGAACCTCCAAATGATAGAGAATTTTTAAAATTGCCAAATTTGATATGTATGCCACACATTGGTGGCAGCTCTAGAGAAGCATTAAATAATATGGGTCTTGCAGCTATAAATAACTTGATTAAGATAATAAAATAAAATGAGTATTGATTTTTCAAATAAAAATATTTTAATTACAGGAGGTTCAAGAGGTTTAGGGGCTAATTTTGCAAAAAAATTTCTTTCTTTAAATGCCTCAATTGTTTTTATTACTGGAACAAAAAAACAGCCACCAGAATGGATAAAAAAAAGTATTTATAAGAAAAGAATTAAATATTTTCAATTAGATCAATATTCCAATAATTTTTTGATAAATTTTAAAAATTTTTTGAAAGATAAAAAAAAAATAGATATTTTAATAAATAATGCTGGTATTAATATCAATAATAATATTGACTCATTAGATTATAAAATTTTAAACAAAATATTAACAGTAAACCTTGAGAGTGCAATACAAATTGCATCCTTAGTCTCTAAGATTATGATTAAAAAAAATTCAGGTAAAATAATAAACATAGGATCTATATGGAGTGAAATATCAAAATCAAAGAGGTCTGTATACTCAGCTTCCAAGTCAGGACTTATAGGAGCCACAAGAGGTATTGCTATAGACCTGGCAAAGAATAATATACTTGTAAATTCAATTTCCCCAGGTTTTGTTAAAACAGAATTAACTAAAAAAAATTTATCTAAAACTGAAATAAAAAAAATTAAAAAACAAATTCCATTAAAAAGATTTGCTAATGTAGAAGAAATAACAAACTTCGTAGTTTTTTTATCAAGCAATAAAAATACTTATATCACCGGACAAAACATAATTGTTGATGGTGGGTTCTCAATCGGTTAAATGAAAATATTTGCAAAAAATCATTTTTATCATTTAAAATTTAATAATTCTTTTATTGAATTTTATAAGAAATTAAATAAATCAGGAATAATCATTATAGATCAAAATATTTATAATATTTATAAAAATAAATTCATTAGTTTTAAAAAAAAAATTATTTTAATCAAAGCAAATGAAAAAAATAAAACTATAAAAACTGTTTTAAAAATTTGTAAAATTTTTTTATCAAAAAAAGTTAAAAGAAACGATCTGATTGTAGCAATAGGCGGAGGAATAATTCAAGATTTAGTTACATTTACCAATAGTATTTATATGAGAGGTTTAAAATGGATTTATTTTCCCACAACTCTTTTAGCTCAAGCAGATAGTTGTATCGGAGGAAAAAGTTCAATAAATTTTTTAAGGTTTAAAAATATTTTAGGTAATTTCTATCCACCAAATGAAATAATCATTAATACAAACTTTTTAAAAACTTTAACTACTGATGAAATTCGTTCTGGTATTGGAGAAATAATTAAAGTACATCTTTTGTCAGGTAGGAAATCTGTCAACTATCTCAATTATGCGATAAACAAATACCCAGAAGATCTAAAAATTTTAGAAAAAATGATTAAGAATTCAATAATATTAAAAAATAAAATTTTAAAAAAAGATGCAGAAGATAAAAATATAAGATTAAAAATGAATTATGGCCATACCTTTGGGCATGCATTAGAAACAGCTACAAATAATAAAATTCCTCATGGATTAGCTATTACAATTGGTATGGATATGGCTAATTATTTTTCATTTAAAAAAAAACTCATAACTAAAAAAAATTATTTCAAGTTAAAAAACATAATAAATTTTAATTTAAAAAAAAATGATTTTAAAAAGTTAAATCAAAACATTTTTTTTAACTCATTGAAAAAAGATAAGAAAAATAAAAAAAATTTATATGGCTTTATTCTCCCATATTCTTTTGGAAGTGTAAAATTATTCTATTATAAAATAGACGACTTTAATAATAATATTATAAAAGATTATTTTAAAAAAATTTACCTATGATTACAATAATTAATAATGAAACTGGTAATTTTGCTTCTGTATTAAATATGTTAAAAAAGATTGGAGTCAAATCGGAACTAACTGATTCTTATGATAAAATATCAAAATCTAAAATCCTTATTTTGCCAGGTGTTGGTAGTTTTAACCAAGTAATGACGAAGATTTATGAAAAAAAAATTGATAAAGCAATTCATAATTCACTTGAAAATAATGGTAAAATCTTAGGCATATGTGCTGGTATGCAAGCTCTTTTTAATAAAAGTGAGGAAGGTGAACTGAAAGGACTAGAATTAATAGAGGGCGAAGTTAAAAAATTTGATTTTAAGTCATCGAAATTTAAAGTTCCACATATGGGATGGAATAAAGTTGATTTTGATAAAACTAATATATTTAATGAGAAGCTAGCAGATAATAAATTTTATTTTGCTCATTCTTTTTATGTTTCTTGTAAAGATAAAAAAGATATTATAGGTATTACAAATCATTCAATAGATTTTACATCTGTAATTAAAAAAAAAAATATTTATGGTGCTCAATTCCATCCTGAAAAAAGTCATTTTTATGGTAAAAAATTTTTACAATGTTTTATCGATGATTAATAATCATTAAATGTTAAATAAAAGAATTATTCCTGTTTTATTATTAGAAGACAAAAGTTTAATTAAAACAATAAACTTTAAGAATAAAATATATATCGGAGATCCACTTAATACACTAAAGATATTTAATGAAAAATTTGTTGATGAATTAATCATACTAGATATTAAACAAAATAAATTACAGTCAGATTTAGATTTTAATTTTTTAGGAGATTTATTTAGCGAATGTTTTTCACCTGTAACTTATGGGGGAGGTATTACAAATACTCATGAAGCAGATAAAATTTTGAAACTTGGTGCTGAAAAGATATGTCTAAATACAGCTGTTATTAAAGATAAAAAAATCATAAAAGATTTTGCAACAAATTTTGGCTCACAAAGTATAGTTGTTAGTGTTGATGTTAAAAAAAATTTTTTTAATGAATATTTAATTTATAATAATCAAGAAAATAAATTTGAAAAAAAAATAAAATTAGATGAATATTTGCATCAATTACAAGATTTAGGTGCTGGTGAAATTTTAATCAATTCTATAGACAAAGACGGCAATATGAAAGGTATGGATTTAAATCTAATAAATAAAACAAAAGACATTGTCAAAATCCCAGTTATTTATTGTGGGGGCATAGGTAAGTTTGATGATATAAAAATTGCTTTTCAAAATGATATTGCTGGTGTGGCAGGGGGTTCTTTTTTTGTTTTTTATGGACCAAAAAAAGCAGTGCTTATTTCATATCCATCAGAAGAAATAAGATATTTATAGTTTTATGAAAAATTTTAAAATTTGTTCAAAGTGTGTAATGAATACCACAGCATTAGATATTAATTTTAACGAAAAAGGAATTTGTAATTATTGTATAGATTTTGAAAAAAAAATAAATGAGTATAATAAAAACAAACCGTCATTAGACGATTTAATTTCAAAGATTAAAAAAACTAGCAAAGGTAATAAATACGATTGTATAATAGGATTATCAGGGGGTGTAGATAGTTGTTTTTCAGTTCATAATGCTGTTGAAAAGGGACTTAATCCACTAGTTGTTCATCTTGATAATGGATGGAACTCAGAGTTGGCACAAAATAACATTGAAAACTTAATAAAAAAATTAGATGTTGATTTGTTTACACATGTTGTCAACTGGAATGAGTATAAAAACTTAATGAATGCCTTTTTTAGAGCTGATGTTTTGGATGTTGAATTGTTAATGGATAATGCAATGTTAGCAATAAATTATCAACAAGCATCAGTCAACAATTTAAATTTTATTTTAGCTGGAACTAATATAAGTAGCGAAGGTATGGCAATGCCCAAAAACATGAATTGGTTTAAATATGATAAAAAAAACATAATTGATATAGCTAAAAAATTTGGTGATAACAAAATAAATACTTATCCAATAATTGGTACCTATGATTTAGTAAAATATATAATCATAAAAAAAATCAAGTGGATATCATTTTTAGATTATTTTGATTATAATAAATTTAAAGCAATAAATTTATTAAAAGAAAAATATAATTTTAAACCATACCCTTACAAACACTACGAGTCAGTTTTTACAAGATTTTATCAAGGTTATATATTACCCTATAAATTTGGGGTTGATAAGAGAATACTCCACTACAGCACCCTAATAATTTCTAATCAGATCAAAAGAGAAGATGCATTAAAAGAAATTCAATCTAAACATGCATATCCGTCTGAAGATATGTTAGAGGAAGATAAAGAATATTTTTTAAAAAAAATGAATTGGACTTCAAATGAATTGGAAACATATATTAAAAGACCTCCTAAACGTCATGATTTTTATAAGAGTGAAAAACTATTATATGAAACGTTATTAAAATTATATAAAGTATTAAAGTTTTAAAATTTTATTTGATTTTTTTTTATATATATCCCTAGTATCAATAATTAATTTCGAGTATTTTTTTATTAGATTGTAGTTTATATTAGAATGATTAGTTATTATTATAACACAACTATATTCCTTTAATTTAGATGCTGATAACTTAATTGAATTTAAAGTTTTAAATAATTTTCTGGATTTAAGCTGTTTTACAAATGGATCAAAATAATCAACTTTAATTTTTTTATTTCTTAATATCTTAATAAATTCCACTGCTGGAGATTCTCTTGTATCATCTAAATCTTTTTTGTAGGCAACACCAACAATCAAAATTTTTTTAATATCTTTAAATGATTTAAATTTTGAAAGTATCCATTTTGGCATACTAGAGTTGACCTTACCAGCATGATAAATCAAATTGGACTTGATCTTAAATTTTGATGCAATCCAGGATAAATAATATGGATCTACCGGTATACAATGACCTCCAACACCAGGACCTGGATAAAAAGCCTGAAAGCCGAATGGTTTAGTTTTAGCAGCTTTTATAATTTCATATATATTCAAATTTAGTTTATTTGAAATCATTTTCATTTCATTAACTAAGCCGATGTTTACACTTCGGTAAATATTTTCGTAAAGTTTTACAAATTCTGCAGTTTCTAGATTTGAAACACCAACAACTTTTTTTATAACCTTTAAATATAATTTTTTTGTAATATTTAAACAATTCTTTGAATATCCGCTACAAACTTTAGGAATATTTTCTAAATTGAATTTTTTATTGTTCGGATCTTCTCTTTCGGGAGAATATCCTAGAAAAAAATTCTTACCGATAAAAAAATTTTTTAAATAAGGAGTTAAAAGTTTTTTTGTAGAACCTGGGTAAGTCGAACTTTCTAAAATTATTAATTGGCCTCTCGATAAATAATTTTTAATATTTTTAAGGGTATTAACAATATATGATAAATCAGGTTTAAATTTTTTTGTTAATGGTGTTGGTAGACAAAGTATAATGACATTTACATCATTTATTTTATGAAAATTAGATTGATAATTTACATTATTTTTATATTTTTCTAAAGTTTCATTAGATATATGTTTTATATATGACTTCCCCTTTTTTAAAAAAGTGATTTTATTTTTATCTATATCAAAACCAATTACATTAAATTTTTTTTTAGCAAATTGTAAAGCAAGTGGTAATCCCACATAACCTAAGCCTACAATTCCAATTTTAGCTGTTTTTTTATCTATTTTATTTGATAAAGCTGAATAAAAATTCATATACTTTTTAGAGTGATGTTCTATATAAATAAAAATTACTTACAACAAAAATTATGAAAAATTTTGCTTTGATTGGTTTAGCTGGATTTGTTGCAAAAAAACATGTCAAATG
>MDTD01163353.1_pt1 | contig 15832 bp, 24 predicted proteins | sample 811221 | NCBI WGS metagenome assembly MDTD01 (sample SAMN05326646, study PRJNA326480) | marine metagenome | isolation source: seawater | place: Pacific Ocean: South West | collected 2011
TGTACAGTCTTTACATTCGTATGAATATGCTGACGGAGTGGTTCGGTTTTTTCTAATCTTATAGAAATCATTCATCAATTCTTTAGTCACACCACATGTTCTACATTTCCTTTCTGTAAATATCAGATGGTCTAGTGAGAATTGATCCTCTATATTCATCAGTAGTTCCACATGTAGGATACTTCTTCCTGTGTCGTTCCATACTCCCAAACGGTGCCGTCCCCGTCCACAAAGGTATCATCACCCAGACCGTCATCAATAAACCCAAAAGGAGCCATGTCTTGCTCAATTTGATTTTTTTGTTCTTCATAAATTCTCCTTCGGATATCTTGATCCGTCATTTCTCTAAAGTAATCTTGCATGACTAACCATGCAAAGAGAACCATACACATTACGAGGTCATCATGATAACCTTCGTCTGCTTCCCACGCTTGTTTCTTTTGTACAAACGTGGTTAACTCTTGGAAGATTTGGAAGTCATTGAACAATAACTTGTCTTCCTCAATAATTGCTTTGAGGTTAGCGCAACCAATCTTCTTCACGGTCACGCTCATTTTAACACCTAATTGTGTTTTGTTTCCTGAGAATCCTTGTCCGACGATTTGACCTGCCCTACCACGCATAGCACACATAAGGACGTTAGGGTACTCAAGATCATAATTAAGAGTAGCAGCAATAGAATCTCCAATGTCGTTTACCTCTACTAAGATGTATGGATTATTATATTCTTTAGCTACCTGAAAAATTACCGAGGGAAACAGAACAGGTTTAATCTCATTATTTCTGTACTTTGCAACGATCTGATACGGCACCGTGGTGATATCAAACACGATAAAAGCACTGTAGTCGCCACCGATACCTCTGGCAACGTCAACAGTAATAATATATTCGTGATCTTTTTCTGCTCTCGTGTAAACGTCAAGTCCTGCATTACTTGCTATGGGATCATGGAATGGAATAGTCTGGAGCTTCGCTGGACTAATCAGTGTGTCAGCAGAACCAAGAAAGTCACACTCAAACTCTTGAGCAAACTGTCGCGGTGACGTGTTCTTGATTGTCTCCTCTTTCCATTTAGTATCCCTACCAGGAACTTGAGACCAATGTACTTCATTCGTAACATAATCATTCTTACCTCTCCTAGCATCCTCCCACATCTTGTAGAAGTGATTCATGCCATTAGGCGTGGAAATGATAATTACCTTTGTTGATTTACCAGACGTAATAGTAGGATAAACAGAGGCAAAGAATTGCTCAGCAACGTGATTCGGGACGAACGCGAACTCGTCAAGAAAGAGGATATTAAAGGACATACCTCGGACAGCACTTGCAGACGTAGAAGCAGCCAGAATCTTTGATCCGTTTTCAAGTTCAACATTACCTTTGTTCCACACTAGGATACCATGTTGCATCCATTTGGGCAAGTTCTCGTAAGCAAGTTGTAACCTTCCTAGTAGCTCCCTAGCGGTGGAAGCTTTGTTAGCAAGGATACCAATATTAACGCTATCGTAAAAAATAGCATAGTATAATAGATAGGCGACGACCGTAGTTGACTTACCAGTCTGTCTAGGAAGTTTCGCAATGTTGAATCTGTTTTCATGAAAGTCTCTTAAAATTTCTTTCTGAAAATCATACATGCTAAAGGGAACCAAACCCTCATCTAGCGAGATAATCTTGATATAATTCATCGCAAAGTAGATCGGATCATTCTTACACTTGATCCATTCGTTGATCTGTTCTTGCGTAAATTGTATTGGGGTTCCCGCTTTCTTTAGATTCGGGTTCCCCAAATAGACATCATTACTTGACACAATAAAACATTAGTTCACCACTAGTATTTAGAGGTCGCCAAATTTATCTCTCATATCTTCCATATTTTTCTTTTTCTCAGAGATCATGCCATCAATGAAACCAGCACGATACTCCCAGGTTTGACCACCTTCCTTTCCTTTCATTGGATTGATACATCTATGATCACCTAGTTTGTTACAAACAAGACCAGCAAGGTCAAGCTCACTAGAGTCAGATGTATTGCCAGTGCCACGCCAGACATGCTGACCATTGATCCATACCGCTTGGCATTTCTCGCATTCTTGTCGGTCTAGTTTAAAATCTGAAAATTCTCTATTCTCCTCGGTCATCTTTTTTGAGTTCCTTAATGAGTTTGTTGTATTCGGGTAGGTCTTTAATAAGTTGTTGTTCTAACTTACGACGCATAAGATACATCTTAAACCTAACCCATCCATAGCGCAACTGAAGATCTAGGTAAGCAAATAATCGGATCGTGTCTTCTACACCTGCATATGCTATACAGAGAATGACGATTGTGATTACGAGGTAAAGTCCAAGCATAGTTGTTACACTCAGCTACAATTACATTATACCGCTATGTAGTAAAAAATAGTGTAACGAATAGCTAAGATTTATTCTACGTGTGTAAAGGTGTAATCAGCTATCATTGCAAATAATTGTCTTTTCATGTACCTCAGATACTCCTGCTCTTCTGCAGGTCTTGCAGGAGACCCTGGCCAATTTTGATATGCGTAATCAATTACTGAATACAACGCACGAATGTCATCAATATTCAAATCTAATTGACATCCCCACTCGTCTTTACTTTCCATCTTCCTCTAGTTCTTTAAACGCCATTTGCATGATGGTGTATATGTAATAACCAACACCAGCAAGCAACAGGATCAAACTAATAACGATGCTCCATGTAACATCATTAACATCATTTAGAGGTCTTAGTATGAGATTCACGACTAAAAGGTTCCCAATGTTCCCAACCGTATTTATGGACTGCCCACATTCCTAATATAGGAACAAACACCAAAAGAAACCCCATGACGCCTAAGCACCACGGGGTTTGCATTACTGATCTGACAAACAGTTGAACGTGTGTCATGAATCAAAATATTTTTGTAGAACTTCAATACGCTCTTCTTCGTGAGCAATAATATCAATTTGATCTTGAATAGCAGCAAGAACATCAGGATGCTCTCCAATACCCACGGGGTTCTTGAGATAGATCTCAATGTTTAATCTTGCTTTTTCAATGTTACCTTTAGCATCTGCTTTGAGTGCTTCTAAAATTTGTGTTCTCATGCTGGATAATCCCAATCTGTTATAAACTGAGTCTTGTGTGATGGTCCCCAGTTACCAGGCATATATAGGAAAGGAACTGTGCGAACTGGACATTTGTCACCAGTGCATAGAAGATCATCTACGATTCTCCATGACTCCATTACTTCGTCTGCATGGACAAAGTGTGACTGATCACCATTGATAGCATCATAAAGTAGTTTTTCATATCCATCTATTGCTCTATCCTGTGGATAGTCGTGGGTGAGAGTTGCCAACTCCAAGTCGTCATTGAGCCCAGGTGACTTAATATCCATACGAATGTCAAGATGAGGGTTAGGTTGTAGACGCATGACGATACGGTCGTTAACTTCTCCTTCATATAATTTTAGCGGTGGTGCTTTGAGTTTGATTACTACCTCTACACATTGGTAAGGCATATTCTTTCCTGTCATGACGTTAAAAGGAACTCCCTCCCAACGCCAGTTATTGATGAATAGAGACCCAGCAAAATAGGTAGGAGTACCACTGCGAGGATCAACGCCCTCTTCGTTACGGTAGCCATCGTATTGTCCTAAAATTAGATTTGTACCTAGACTAGTCGCGGCGAGCACTTTTGTCTTCTCACGTCTGAGTTCCCTAGCATTCATGCGACAGGGTGCTTCCATAGCAATCAATGCAAGCACTTGTAGAATATGATTTTGTAGCATATCCCTTACAGCACCAGCAGTCTCATAATATTGAGCACGTCCTTCACAACCAATAGTTTCAGTTGCAAAGATTTGAACCTCTTCTATGTACTGACGATTCCAAAGTGGTTCAAGCAGAATATTACTAAACCTAGTAGCAAGTATATTGTTAACAGTATCTTTGCCAAGATAATGGTCAATGCGATAGACTTGCTTTTCGCGTAGATGTCGCTCCACCACAGACTGTAGATAATCAGCAGATTTATAATCGTGCCCAAAGGGTTTCTCAATAACCACGCGGGAGCGGTCGGCATCATCAAGGAGCCCCGCCTCTTTAAGATTGACAATTGCGTTAGCATACCTTTCTGGCGGCACAGATAAAAAGTAAGTATTATCGTGTAAGTAATCAGGAAGGTGGCGAAGAGTATCAACATTGTCCAAGTCTGCTGAGATGTAGTCTAGATGATGTAAAAATTCATCAGGATAATCACCAAGAGATTCTTTCCATGCTTGTGGTCCAGGATCTCTCCTAGAACAACCAGTAATTACAAAATTTTCTGGAAGAAGATCTTTCTCCCAGAGTTTATATAATGCAGGAATTAGTTTCTTCTTACATAGGTCTCCCGTTGCACCGAAGATAACAATTCCTTTAGTGAGCGGTTCCATTTCCATCGTATTTGTCGCTTTCGTAGTATACATTTTCACCTTTTCGTACCCCGAAATATATCGTGGAAAGTACAAACGGTATTGCAATCCATTTGAGAAATTCACCTAACATCATGTCCTCCGAACATCGCTCTCATTCCGTTTAGAACCTTGGCAGTGAAAGCACCCAGACGGCGCGACTCAAAACGAGCCCACAACGCACTGCTGATGACAGGAGCGGGTACGCCAAGATCCACAGCAGCGTGAACAGTCCAACGACCCTCACCACTGTCTGATACTCCACCATCGTACTTGCCAAGCTCTCTATCGCCCCGTAATACAGTAGCGGTAAGATCAAGCAACCAAGAACCAACCACGCTACCACGACGCCAAAGCTCAGCCACCTCAGACACATCAATGTCATAGCAATAGTCTTCTGGACAATCCATTGGGGCGACCTCAGCGTCTCCCTCTTTGACATACTGGGAACCTGCATTAGCTTCGTGTAGAATGTTAAACCCTTCGGCATATGCTTGCATGATACCATACTCAATGCCATTATGAACCATCTTTACAAAGTGACCTGCTCCAGCTGGTCCGCAATGTAACCAACCATGCTCGGCAGATGTTTCGTAAGAACGGGGGTTTGTACGAGAGGCAGATCCAATGCCTGGTGCGAGTGCCCTAAAGATTGGAGCGCAGGTTTGTACTGCAGTATTTGCACCACCAACCATAAGACAGTATCCACGCTCCAAACCGTAAACACCACCACTAGTACCACAGTCAAGATATTGGATGCCAAGTTTAGCAAGCCTTTCTGCCCTGCGTCTAGAGTCTTTAAAATTGGAATTGCCATGATCAATAATAATATCGCCTTCCACACAAAATTGTAATAACTCATTGAGTGTGTCCTCTACTGTTTCTGCTGGTACTACCATCATGAAGATTCCTGGTACTCGTGCAGTATCAGTAAATACACCCTCAGTACTATGTACTACTTGAACAAGGCTTTCCAAAGAAGTGGTACATCCACTGATATAACCCGCTTCATATTGTTTACAAGCTTTTTCATAATTGTTCCTGTAACCATGTACTTCAATTCCTTGTTTAATCATACGGCGGGACATGCCTTCGCCCATCCTACCTAAACCAATTAATCCTACTTTCATCACACCCTCCAAGGCACTGCTGATTGTTTTCTTCTTTCTAATTCTTTAATAATTTCGTCTATCTCATTATAAAATGCATCACCCACCATGTATGCTCCTCGCCTACGTGATAGTTCACGGATCATGATGTCGTAGTCTGCCTGAGAAAAATTGGGCATAAACTTACTCATTGTTTACCTTCTTGTATGAAATATTCGGGCATTGGACAACCCTTGAAGTTATGTATCTCATCCACAGCAAGCACAAACATAGTCACAAATCCTAGGCAAAATGCGAATAACATCTGGGGGAAGTTATAGTTACCCATGTACGCTGTAGGATCAGGTTCATCATCATGTGGATGAATCATCCTTTCTATCTCTAAGCGCCTTTTGGATTTGGCGTCTAACTCTGTCTCTTGCTTCTGGGTCTTCGGTTTCTTTTCTGGAGTAGCCATGTTTCTGATGGAAGATAAAGTGACCTTGACAAATCATAGTTACTCCAAATAAAAATAGGAGAACTACACCTATCCATTCTATAATGTTATCTTGAGCCATGGCAGTAACGGTGGTATCACTCCAATGAGTCTAAGAAGACCCTCAGCAAAAAGTGCGAGAACAACCCAACCAACACACATACTAATAATTCCAGCATTACGATTATGTTTTCGTATTGCATCGTCAATCATCTCCTGAACCTCTTCTTTAGTTACATGGTCAGGTGGTTCTATACCCTTCCCCCAGTCTTTAAACATCAGATCATCTCCATAGATTGTTGTAGTTCTCTAGAGTGCTCCAACTCATCATTCAAGATCTCAAGGATCTTGTCATCATGCCCATTTAGAGCAAGATACTTTGCGTAAGTTTCTGCTGCATGAATCTCTACCTCGTAGGAGAGATGGTAAGCATAGCGAGGAGCCACCCAGTAATAAACCACATTGCTCCAATAGTAGATAAGAACGAGGTGCTTGGCAACAAAGCGATCAATAAAATAACGGTTACCGCCCCGACTTTCCATGTATTCCAGATGTTCTGTTTCATTGACTGACTGCTCAAAGTGTTGTTTCATTAATTGTAGATGTTCAGGACCACGAAGTCCCATACTTTCACGAAAATGTAAGACACTCAGGAACGCAAAATAGGGTGCCCGAGCGATTTCCTCAAGCACCCAAAAGCGTTGATAATCTCTACCTTGGTAAAGAAAATCTAATATTGCAACAGTGATATCTAAAACAAACCTGTTGAGTGATTGCATCATTCCACATGTACAGTACCGATCATGCCTGCACCTTTGTGAGGACCACACCAATAAGTATAGTCACCCGCTTCGGGGAATGCAACATCAAACTCTTCACCTGGCATCATTGCCAGAGCTTCGTGACCTAAATCTGGGCGATCTTCCACAATCACATTGTGAGGTGGAAGCATGTTGTTGACGAAATGAACCGATTCTCCTGCAGCGATAGTAACTTCTGCTGGTTCAAAAACCAAGTTACCATCAGCACCCATCATTACATCAACTGCCCATGCTGGTGCTGCTAGAAATAGTGTAGCTAGAAGTGCGAAAAAGAACTTCATAAAACTTATACAACTATCTTATCTAGGTGGTTCAGGTGTCCCAATGTCCATCCGAAGCTTATTGTAACGTGGATTTGTCTTGACTTCCTGACTTACCATTTCACCAAAGTCATCACAGCACTTACACCATTTCTTTCTCGCCTCTGGCGCACCTAAATCTTTTTTCGCCACAGAGATTCCCACTCCCTCCAAAGGTCTGCACATTGATCGGATTTTTTCTGGAGGTGTGGTTCTCTGTACACTAGCCTGAGTTATTTTCTTCTTCGTAATACTGTAGTTTATCAATCAATTTTTCATATTGATCCCACATATATTCAGAACCTGTTTGGTCCTGATATGTTCTACATGCACGAATGAGTCTTGTTACGTCATCTGAGTTTAGTTTCATCATAGTAAAAACAGTCACTTATAATTATATAAAGTGTATTAACAATTCCAAGCACGCAAAGATTTATTAATTCTAGAATCTTTATCGTTGGCAGTTTTCTTGGAAGTCAACTTCTTTTTCATGCCTTTCATTCGCGCACAAAAGCTTGCTCTACGAGGGTTCCCAACTTTTTTTGAAGGTGCCTTAAGATCGCTTCCTGGGTTTTCGCGCTCATACGACTTTCTACCTTTTTCATTTAGACCACCTGATTTTTTCTTACCTTCCTTTCTTGTCCATGCAGACTCAGAAAGTTCTTTCATTTCTCTGTACGATTTCATGAGACCACAGATTAATCTGTAGTATTTATCTTTCTACCTTCATAATGCCAAGCAGGAATACCAGGCCAATTAGTCAAAACTGATACGTTAGTTGAAAGAACATATCTAGGATTGTCTGTAGAATTAGATTCTGTTTTATGAGTTAACCAACCAGGAAAAAATAAAACATCATTAGTCTCTACTTCAATAGGTCCCCAATAACTGTGATCTTTACCAAGAGGTTCAGAACATTTATATGGTCTAAGAGGATTTTCAATTAAAAGATTTCCACTATCTTTTGGAACTTCTAAGTATCCTGCAATTGCAATACACGCATTTTGATGGTGGTGTGCTTCAGTCCATCCTCCTTTTCTATGAACATTAATCCATGAATCTGAGACACTCATGTTTGTAGTAGGAGCACCATACCAAGTTTTCATTAAAAATGGAGTTACGTACTCAACAAATTTAAAAAACGTTTCAAACTCTTCCCAATTGTGTGGGATATCCCAATCTGATTTTATCCCATGATATTCTTGTGTGTTATTTAAATGCACTCCAGTAATAGCATCACCATTTTCTGGATCACTCCAACCAGTTTTTGTGGAAAATTCTTTTGATGCTTTTAAATATTCGTCTACTTTATCCTGAAACGATTTAAAATTAAAATTAAATTTTGTTTTATAAATGTATGCGGGAAACGCATCTATTCCCTCCATGAAATGATATTCATCGGGGTATTGAAAATCCATAATTTAGTTGCTCACAATAATATTTATCTACCGTTTACCACCGCCCATATCCTTAAGCATCTTCTGCAACTCTGCTGTACTACCAACAAACATAGCATTATTAGTGACCGTCTTAGGTCCTTTCTTTTCTTCGTCAAGATCTTTCATTTTCTTATGGAGATCCTGTAGTTTCTCAGTCATGTCTGCAACGTGCTTCATTGCCGCTACAGCGACTTCATATGCTCTTGGGTGCCCTGACTCCTGAGCAACCTCTAAAGCGCCTCTGACCGCCTCCTGACCCTGATCTATGAGTGAGTACAATTCACCACGGGTATACTCATAGTCCTTTGTACGGTCATCCTTATCCACCTTAGGAGGAACTGGTTTACTTGGTTTGCTTTCTACAACCTCAGCATCAATGTTGAGGATGTCTTCCATGTTTTCTTCTAAACTCATAAGAACTCCATACCTTCATTGAATCCAAAGTCATCGGATGCAGTTACAAACTGATCATCCGCAGCATCAACTTGTCCGTCTTGGTTATAGTCAACTGTTGCCTTAGGTGTGTAAGACAATTCAACATGTCTCTTATTGACATTAAGATCGCCAATAGTTTCAATGACACGTGCCTTACGGATAACGTCTGCCTTGGTGTAAGGACCATAGATGTAAGACTTGGCAGTAAATGATAGAGTATATGTAATAGACCTTCTTGTAGTGAAGTCATCTTCCCAATCGTCTTCCATATTCACGCTGTTCAAAACAAACGCAACATCTCTAATCTCATCCATGTCTGGAATGAACTTAATACTAACGTTCAAGGATGGTTGAAAGAACGGAAGAATTTGTTCTAAGATCTGCAGACCATCGTCTTGGGACTTAGCAATGATGCCAACTTCAAACCCAATGTTATATGGAACAGGAACGTATTGAGTTCTTACTTCATTCCCATCGTCGTCAATTACTGCTCTATATTTTTGTGTTGCTGCTGTCTTTCTTGTGCTATCGTAGTCAATACTTGACATCTCAAAATAAATTCTTGGTAGAGTGATTGCTACTTTTCTACCATCAGAGGGGTTACCCTGAAGTCTATAAAGAAACTTCTGTTTAGGACCATAAGCGAGAGGGACTTTTTCAGTCTCAATCGTTTGACCATCAACAGTCTTCTTCAATTCAATGTTGTTGAATAGTGTTCCGAAAGCGATTACTGTTTTCCTAACCGCTTCGTTATAAAATTGTGTTCCTAACATTAGAAGCTACCTGTAAAATTACCAAACTCACCGAAGGGGTTTCTTTCACCCCAGTCAATAATATCGTCCGCACCATCTTCTATTGATTGATTTTGATCAAACTCAGTGCTTGTGTTATTAATAGTTGAGAATGTTCCTAGTGTATATATCGCATTAGATTCAACGCCTCTGATGAGATCGCCATCTAAGAAGTTGCCAGTGCGATTCATTACTTCTAGGGTATAGTCAACTCCATTCCAATCTGCAACCTCAGCGATTGTTGCGCTATCTAGATCAAACATCTGTGCTCTCTGACCGCTAGTAACGGTCTCAGTGTATGCATTAATTACATACTTCAGATTTGCTGAGTCATAATAAAAATGTCCTGGCACAGTTGTTGCATCCGTGCCATTAAATGTATAGACATAGGAGATTCTACTATCTTCAAATTTCCAATAGTAGTATTTTTTCTGTGTAGTAGTTGCATAGTTAGGATCAAACCCACCAAGTGCAGTTACTTCAATGACACCATTAGATGATGTCCATGTTCTACTACCACTCTGTTGTACCATTCCACCGATAACAACATGCTCATCTTTAATAAACTGAACTGCTTCTGGTGGAGCTTCAATAGTTAGTACGGGTGGATTTGCTGGACTATATCCAACTCCAGGATTTACAACAGACAATGACACTACACCACCATCTTCAATAGTAGATTCAATAATACCACCTGTTCCTCCTCCACCCGTAATACTTACAGAAGGTGCCGTATTATATCCAGTTCCCGCTAGCGTTACAGTTGCTCCAGATATACCACCGCTAGAATCAACGGCAATTGTTCCAGTTGCTTGCTGTCTGGTAGTAAGACCAAGATTAAGGGTTGTGATGTTACTGAAATCTCTTTCAATATCGTCAATCTCGTCAATTCCTGTGTCAAACTTGTCTGCTCCTTGCTCGTAGAGCTCAGCAGTAAGAATATAAAAATACTGTTTGCCCAGTTGGAAGAATGGTTGTTCTCGTTCAACGTATTTGATTTCGTAAATATCTTCTGTTAGAGGATAATAAACTAGATCGCCTTCGTTAGGTCTACCATCTACTGATAAATTTAAAGCAGGGTTAGCAGACTGTTCCCATCGTCTACGGGAAACAACGAAAGTAATTTCATCGGTGATTCTCAGTCCGAACTTACTAACAAATTCTGAACCTGCACCAAAACCTTCTACATTAACCAACATCATTTCAATCATATAACTTTGATTGAATTCTGATTGGATAACTTCTCCAAGAGTTTTATCTTTTATGCTGACTCTAGGTATATAAAATACATCAGCACCAAACAACTTGATTTGCTCGTCCACGAGATCTTGTACGAGATTCTGTTCGGTTCTGTTACCGCCATTTTGTGGGAAGTAAACCTTTTTCATCCGATCATATCCATGGGGGGCAATTCATACGTGCTACTGGATTTCTCCATTAGCAAAGCAATTTCTTTTTCTGCATCATCATATAACTGTCTGCCATTCATACTGACACCACCAGGAAGTTGAATACCATTGAATTTAATTAAGTTCTGTCCCCATTGACGCTTGATCAATGCAGTGGTATATTTCTTGACAAACGGATCGTTGTAGACTTGAGTAAACGTTTCAGGATCAAGTGCTCTATAGCAATCAATAATCACGAATACATCTTCATCAAGCATGTCTTTACCGACATCTAGATATAATCTATCTTGACGTTGATTAAATCTATACTGAACAAACGATCCATTGTTCAAAACCATGTCAATAGTTTCCATCCACTGCTTAACCATATAATAGTTAAGCATGTCAAGAGAACCGACCGCATATAGATCGTTTAGAAAGATTTGATATTCAATACCAAATAGATTGTTTCTAATTGCATTACTTGCAAGTCCAAAAACTCTAGAGATACCCATGACATGAGGTGGGATATCAATGTATCTATTTCTTTCTTCCCAATCAGTTCCGTTGACCGTAGTTATAGTATCGGAAGTTTCAAACTTTGTTTCATCTGCAGCAGTAAACAGATGCTTGAGATACATATGCTCAACACCATCGTAATGACGCTCTCTATAATACTGCAAAGCATCATCAATGGCGTCATCAACCTGATCGTCATCTACGTTGATTTCCAGAACTGGGAACCCTAATTGTCTTAAACAGTAGTCCCTTAGCTCGGACCTGCTAGAAGGTTGAGCCATAAAAAAATACCCCTAGTTTCCTAGGGGTATTTATAATTCCTAATGGCGATCAGAAATCTAGTGTTACTCCTGCCATATGTGAAGTGCTCCAATCTTCATCCCATACCTCCACTTCTTCAAGTGTTGGATTACCAGCGAGGAAAGTTTCAAACTCAGCTTCTTTAGCATTGTTAGCATCTCTCAAACCTTGTCTGAATTGTGCAACCTTTAATCTTCTGGTAGTAACACCTTCAAGTAAATCTTGCTCTTCAGCTCTTTCCATCCTCCACATTTGGAGTTCTAGATTCTCCCACACCTGAGTTTTAATTCTGTCCTTTTTATGTGCAATATGATATTGTCTTCTAGCTTCCCTTGCTTCTTCTGCTAACAAAATATTTTGCTCAGCAAGAGTTTTCCCTGGGAATCTCATTACAACAGATGTTTTATCATCTGAAAGAGTTAATGATTCAATCGTCTCAGTAGAAAGATCTAGATCATACTCAAGAATAACACTTGGTTCATCAGGAGTCTCACCCTCTAGAGGGTGAGTCTCATAAACACCAATTACTCTATATTCACCTGCGGGTGTGGTTGTGAAGTGTAAAAATGCCATTGGTATCTTTTATCCTATTTATTCTGTGAACTGAGTACTGAACAGTGATGTATTATATAGTGCAGGGACGATCGTAGGATATCCAGTGCTGTTGCCAGGAGTATCTAGTAACCATGTAGACCAGTTGTTATCCATTTGAGACCAATTATCTCCATTATTATGTTTAGCAAACATATTTGGCATTTCATAAACTTGGAAATAAAGACCTGGATCATCCTTGTTATGAGAATATGACCAGAACATATTGTTCTTACCAATTGGACATGGTTGTCTGCCATGATTACTATCTGTATTGTAGAAACGACCCCACTTACCATCAGAAACTCTGATGCAAATCCAATAAATTCCAGATCCGTAATAGTACGATGGACACCATGCCCAGAAGTATTCACCGTCACTGGATACCTGCCATCTAGAACCAAATCTACCATCGGTTCCTTGCTCGTAACCATAGCTAGTTGTCCAGCTTTGTTCCCAAACACGTCCTTGGTAATTTCCACTAGCATCCCATTGCTCTAGACATGCTCCCCAACTAGGAAGCATAGTAAATGTAAATACCTGTCCATCATCGCAAATTACTGGTTGAGTTCTATATCTAGATTCCTCAGTACCAGAATACTCATTATACAATCTAGTATTTGCTCTTTCATAAACGGTATACTTACCATTATTACTAGATGGATTAAAGAAGTCATAAAGAACACCACTATTTCTACTATATGCATTATATGCTTCACCACTACCAATAGCATGGTCTGGTGTATAACTTCCAGATAAAGCATATGCTCTTAAATCTGGAGCATTGTGGAATACTACTGGTTCATGCTTTCCCTCACCATTGGTATGCATGATAAGAACTTTTTTAGTCTTGGCGTTGTAGCACATCCCGCCATGATGACAATCTTGAGAATCTGCACCTTTATTTTGTGCATTATAAGTAAAATAATCTCTACTAGTTGATCTGCTGTTATAGTAGATAGCAGTACTTCTTTGTCCAAGTCTAATATAAGAACCAGAACCAGTTCTTTCTGACCACCACGCCCAGTCTTGGTTAATATCACCAACGATTACGTTATTATCTCTAAAACCTTGTGGGTTGTAAGATTGTCTTGAAGGATCTCCATATAACCAACCAGCAGTTTTAGAATACTCTGTAATTGAAGGTTGGAAACAGTGTCCTAGATAACCTACATTACAAGTATTAGAACAACACTCTGAGTTTGATGATGGGTGTGATGTAGTCTCTCTATATTGATTACCCGCCCACTCATTCATAAATTCAGGAGAATAACTACTATAAGTCCTGTATCTATTATAAGCATAATCACCATCACCTTGGTGTTGTGCGTAGCACTCTAGATCATGGTCAAAAGCAATCCACCCACCACCATACACATTGTATTGCATGGTAAATACCGAGAAAGCAGGTTGCTTATATGGGTTCTCAGTTTTTGAATTAACCGTTGCTGGTTTAGTCGTAATTGTTCTTGCCATTATTGAATCTCAATGGTGGTGTTCTTTCTTGATATAATTATTTATCAAAATCCTGCTGGATCAAAAGCATCAACTTCTTCTTGAGTAGTTAGTGCCTCTAACGCAGCGACATGATTATTATTAGCAACTCTAATTGCTTCTCTTTCTGCATAATAAGCTGCCATGGCATTTGTATTACCATTAATTAAATCAAGATCAGTTGCTTTATCTTTCTTCCACTTCATCTCCTTCAATCTTTCATTGCAATGATCACCAATCAATCCTCTTTTATTTGCCTTGCAAATATCAAAATGGAGTGTTGCTTTTTCTTGAGCAATAAGATCTCTTTGTTCCTCAAGTGTTTTTCCTGGAAACTTTCTAACTAGACTGTTTCCATCGTCAGACAATTTAAATGCAGCTGCAAAATCAGCAGATGCATCAAAATCTGCTACTTCAAAAACTCTATTTCCTGGTCTACCAGGATCGTTTAAACAATCCTCGGTAGACTCATAAGGTCCGATAACATCGTTATCTTGGGGTCTGTAAACTAGAAATGCCATTGCTTTAATTATTCAGGAACGGAAGGGACGTGTGGAAGATCTGGACTAAACAAAGATGTATCATACATGCAAGGAACAATAGTTCCATAAGAAGTACTATAAGTTCCTGGTTCAAAGTGATATGCAAGGTAATGATTATCAATACTGAATGAGTCACCATCATTGCGTAGTGCAAATTCTTCATCCAAATTGATAGTACGAATTCTCATACCAGCGCCACCATCAGTGTTAGCACTATAATGAACACCCATACTACATTTACCGATTGGGAATGGATGTCTACCATGAGAACTGTCTTGAATATGTGTATGCAAGTACTTACCATCAGAAACTCTGATAACATACATCTGCATTCCACATCCATAATAATAGGAAGCGCAGAAGAACCACAAGTATCTACCATCACTAGATACTTGCCATCTTCCACCATACTGGTGTCCTTGCTCAACTCCATAAGAAGTTGTCCAACTCATTCCGTGAGTCCTTGATGAACCAGATTCATAGCTTCCATTTGCATTCCAACGCAAGAGTGATGCACCCCATCCTGGGTTCATTGAACAAATAACTACCTTTCCGTTATCGCATAAGACAGGAATTGGTCTGTAACGCGATTCGTCAGTACTGCTGAGTGAATTATATGGAGAGAAACTACACTGATCATATGTTGTTGCATTAGCAGTGTTATTGAAGAAGTCATGAACTTCACCAGAAGAATCCGTATTGTACGCACTCATCTGATCAGACCATTGATTGTTTCCTTCAGATGCAATCTTTCTAAAGTCTGGAGTATTTTCGTAAATAATAGGTTTAAAGAAACCGTCTGATGTAGTGTAGGTAACCAGAAACTTATTCTGTTTCTTGTTATAACAACCACCGCAGTAAGTAGAACGATAGCTAGTACCATCCCATGTTCTTGGGATGAATGATCTAGTTTTTCTGAATTGATTATGACGTAAGTGATAGTATTGAGTTGCAGATCTTTGACCAATCAAAAATTCTTGATTGCCATCACCTTGATACACATAGAACAATGCATAGTCTTGATGAGTCTCACCTACAATGGGAACACAATCTCTAAAGGCATATGCTCTATATGAAGATCCATTATCACGACCAGCAGTCAACCACGCACCGACGTTACCACCTCTAGAACTACTAGAACCATGGTTTAGGTGACCTAGGTATCCAACAGTAAA
>MDTD01000328.1_pt1 | contig 15828 bp, 15 predicted proteins | sample 811221 | NCBI WGS metagenome assembly MDTD01 (sample SAMN05326646, study PRJNA326480) | marine metagenome | isolation source: seawater | place: Pacific Ocean: South West | collected 2011
ACTCATATATATTTTCCTATTTATTTGTTTGTTTAATTAAATTTTCAATTTTTTCTGCATATTCAAATGACTCATCTTTTCTAAAAATCAATTTTGGCAAAAATTTCATTATAACTTTTTGTGATAAAATTTTTCTTATTAAAAATGAATATTCTTTCAATTTCTCTACAGATACGTCTGCATCCTTACCGCCAAGTGGTAATACATAAGCTTTTGCAATCTTTAAATCTTGACTCATTCTAACTTCAGTAACTGTTATAGTATTTGTCTGTAAATTTGGGACTTTAGCCTCATTTCTCAAAAAAATCATACTCAAAGATTGTTTAATCATTTCACCTACCCTTAATTGTCTTTGAGAGATTGGTTTTCCTATTCTATCAGCCATTATATAGCCCTTTCTTTGGATGTAACACTAAAAGCCTCAATTGTATCGTTTTTTTGAAAATCCATATAATCTTTTAAAGTAATCCCACATTCTTGACCATTATTTACGTTTTTTACCTGGTTTTTTTCCCTAAAAATACTCAAAATTTTACCTGTAAAAATAATATTTCCATCTCTGATAATTCTAACACTTGAATTACTTGATATTTCGCCATCAGTAATTTTAGATCCAGCTACCTTTCCAGCTCCAGAAACTTTAAAAATCTCTAAAATTTGTGCTGTACCTGTAATTTTTTCTTCGACCTCTGGAGTTAATAAACCTGACATTTTTTGTTTTACATAATCTATAACCTCATAAATTATGTTATAAGAAGATATTTTAATTTTTTCATTTTCGGCTAACTTTTTTGCCTCCTTACTTGGCTTAACATTAAATGCAATTAAAACTGCATTAGAGGCTTTAGCCAATGTAACATCTGTTTCTGTAACCATTCCAATGTCTGACAAAATAATCTTTGGTTTAACTTCATCATGTTTAATTTGGTTGATTGCATTTTTTATAGCTTCAGATGAACCATGTACATCAGATTTAATTATTAAGTTTAATTCCTCTGAAGACTTATTGGAAAAAGCTGACTCTTGAGTTGCAAAAGAAAGGGGATTTTTACCTTGTTTGTTTTCTTCAGCTCTATTTTCGCTGAGAGTTTTTGCCTCCTTTTCACTATCCAATACAATAAAATCGTCTCCAGCTTTAGAAGCACCATTTATGCCTAAAATTTCAATGGGTGTAGATGGTAGAGCCTGATCGATTAATTTTCCTTTATCATTAATTATTGCCCTAATTTTTCCCCATTTTAATCCACTAACAAAAAAATCTCCTTTTTTAAGAGTACCTGAAGTAACAATAATTGAAACAACTGGACCTCTGCCTATGTCAATTTTTGATTCTAAAACAACTCCTGTGGCTTTAGATTCAAAATCTGTTTTTAAATCTAAAATTTCTGCTTGCAGAATAATAGCATCAACTAATTTATCTAAATTTTTTTTTGTCTTTGTTGAAATTTCAACCATTAAAGTATCACCTGATAAATCCTCAGCAATCAACTCATGTTCTAATAATTGATTTTTAATTTTTTTTGGGTCTGCGTCTGGTAAATCACACTTATTTATTGCAACTACAATTGGAACTTTTGCAGCTTTTGCATGTTTGATTGACTCAACAGTTTGTGGTTTTACTCCATCATCTGCAGCAATGACTAATACAACTATATCAGTTAATTTTGATCCTCGAGCTCTCATTTCTGTAAATGCAGCGTGACCAGGCGTATCAATAAATGTTAGTTTATTTGATTGACTATCAATTTGGTAAGCACCAATATGCTGTGTAATACCACCAAATTCACCCGATACTACATTTGAACTTCTAAGAACATCAAGAACTGATGTTTTACCGTGATCTACATGGCCCATTACTGTTATAATTGGAGGTCTATTCTTTAAATTTTCAGATCTAGACTCTTTTATTTTTTTAATTATTTCCTCAGCTTTTTCCTCACGTATTGGATTATGTCCAAATTCTTTTACCAAAAATTCAGCTGTATCTGCTGCCAATGTTTGATTAATTGTAACTGTTACTCCCATTCCAAATAAATATTTAATCACATTGCTAGATTGTTCAGCCATTCGATTAGCTAACTCTCTTACAGTAATTGCTTCAGGAATATTTATATCTCTTTTTATTGATTGTGAATTATCTGCATCTTCATTTTTTTTTGCATTTTTGAGTTCTTTTTGTCGTGCTCTTTTTACTGATGCTAAACTTCTTTCTCTTGTTTCAATTTCATCACTTAAAGCTCTTGAAACAGTTAATTTCAACTCTCTTTTTTTCTGCCCTACTTTTGTTTTTTTATCTTTTTCTTGATCTCCTTTTAATCTTTTTGTTGCTCTTTGTTCAGCAAGTTTACGTCTTTCAAAATCACTCGAAGATGTTGATGTTTTTGGATTAAAACCAGGATTTAATGAAAAATTTTTTTTAAAATTACTTGATGAAGGTCTAAACCCACTAGTTGGTTTTGTAAAATTACTTTTAGTATTAGTCTTTTTAGACTGCCTATCTATAAATACAGTTTTTTTATTTTGATTTTTTGATGTATCAAATTTTTTGAATGATTTCTTGGGATTTCCAGAAATAGTTAGTTTTGTTTTTTTGTTCTCCATTTCTCATCCCTCAATCTTTATAAACAATGTTTCTAGCAGACATAATTAATTCGTCAGCCTCAGGTTTTGACAAAGCAAAATCCTCTAAATATCCTTGAATTTTTACTCTTTCTCCTTTTATAATATCTAAACCACCTGTTAATTCATCAGATGCTAAATCAGCAAAATCCTCTAATTTTAAGATTTTTTGTTCTCCTAGAGTAACAAGCATTCCTGGTGTCAATCCCTTTAAATTAATTAAATCATCAGCTAAACCTAATTCTTTTATTCTTTGAGATATATCTTCTTGATCTTTCTCATGAAACTCTTTTGCTCTTTCTATTAATGCTTTAGCTGTATCTTCTTCTATTCCCTCTATTTTTGAAAGATTATCCGATGAACTGTCTTTAATATCATCTATAGATGAATAGCCCTCAGCGACTAAGAGTTGTCCAAGTGTTTCATCAAGTTCCAAATTTTTTACTAAGTTGTCAGTTTTTTCCTTAAATTCTAATTGTCTTCTCTCAGAGTCTTCCTGATCGGTCATTATATTGATTTCAAAATTCAATAACTTTGTTGCCAACCTTACATTTTGACCTCTTCGTCCTATTGCTTTACTAAGGTTTTCTTCTGTTAAAATAACATCTAATTTTTTTCTTTCATCGTCCACATTAACTCTTTGAACTTCTGCGGGAGATAAAGCGTTTGAAACTAGGATCGCTGGATCTTCTGACCAGTTGACAATATCAATTTTTTCCCCCTGGAGTTCATTAACAACAGCTTGAACTCTTGAACCTCTCATACCTACACAAGCACCAACGGGATCCAAAGATGTATCAACCGCTTTTACACAAATTTTTGCTCTGCTTCCAGGATCTCTTGAGGATGATTTAATTTCTATTAAACCATCATAAATTTCTGGAACTTCTTGAACAAAAAGTTTTTCCATAAATTTTGGGTGTGCTCTTGATAAAAATATTTGTTGACCTCTTGGTTCTCTTCTAACATCATGACAATAAGCTTTAATTCTATCACCAGCTTTTATATTTTCTCTAGGTATTAACTCATTTTTTTGAATAATTGCTTCTGTTCTTCCAAGGTCAACTATGACATTACCAAATTCTAATCTTTTAACAATACCACTCAAAATTGTATCTTTTTTATCAATAAAATCATTAAATTGCCTTTCTCGTTCTGCCTCTCTAACATTAGAATTAATAACTTGTTTTGCGGTCTGTGCAGCAATCCTTCCAAAATCAAAGGATGGGAGTGGTTGTAAAATCTCATCTCCTATTTTTTTGTCCTTATTAATTTCATTGAGTTTTATTGCATCTTCAAGTTTTATTTCAGTATTTGCATTTTCCGGTTTTTCCGAAATGATTAATTTTCTATATATTTCAATGTCACCACTGTCTCTATTAATTAAAACTTTAATATCATTATCATGACCAAATTTGGATTTAGCGGCTTTCGCTATTCCTGTCTCCATTGAATTTATAATAAGCTCTTTATCTATAGATTTTTCTAATGCCACAGCTTCCGCTATTCTTAGCAATTCTAACTTGTCAGCTCTTTTATTTAACATAATTTTGTTTGCTCCAAAAAAAAATGGGCTAACGCCCATTTTGATAATTCAACAATGTAAACGAAATATATTAAAGATTTTTAATTAATCAATAAAAACTATTTAGAAAAAATGCTTGTTTTATCAGTTTTTTCCCAAGAAAAAGCACCATCTTTTTCTGGAGATCTACCGAAATGACCATAGGCAGCAGTTTTTTCATAAATTGGCTTATTTAATTCTAGCATCTCCCTTATTCCCCGAGGACTCAAATCAAAATTTTCATTTATTTTTTTTATTACAAATTTATTTTTTTCTACATCATTATCAAAAAGATCAACATAAATTGATAAGGGTTTTGAAACACCTATAGCATAGGCAAGCTGAATTAAGCATTTATTGGAGATTTTTGATGCAACAACATTTTTTGCAATATACCTAGCTACATAAGCTGCAGATCTATCAACCTTTGTTGGATCTTTGCCCGAAAAAGCACCTCCACCGTGTGGAGCAGCACCACCATAGGTATCAACAATAATTTTTCTACCTGTTAACCCACAATCTCCATCTGGGCCACCAATTACAAAATTACCTGTCGGATTTACATAAAACTCCTCTTCATTAAAGTTATCCATAAATTCTTTAGGTATAGAATTTAACATATAAGGTCTTAACAGTTCTTTAACTTGTTTTTGGTTCACATCAGCAGAATGTTGAGATGAAATGACAACTGATTTTACTTTTACAGGTTCTCCATTAACATATTCAAATGTTACCTGACTTTTTGAGTCTGGTTCAATATTTTTTAGTTTTCCCGATTTTCTATCTTCAGCCATTAATCTCAAAATTTTATGTGAGTAATGTATAGGTGCAGGCATTAAAACATCTGTTTCATTACATGCGTATCCAAACATTATACCTTGATCACCAGCACCTTCATCTTTATTTCCAGAAGAATCCACGCCCATTGCAATATCGGTGGATTGAGAATGTAAATGACTTTCTATTTTAGTTGAATCTTTCCAAGTGAAACCTTCTTGATCATAACCTATATCTTTTATACAATCTCTTACTTTTAAAATAAGTTTATCCTTATTAATTTCGGGTCCTCTAACTTCCCCAGCTAATACTACTTTATTTGTCGTTGTAAGTGTTTCACAAGCAACCCTTGAATAAGGATCTCCAGAAAGATATGTGTCAACCACCATGTCCGAAATTCTATCTGAGACTTTGTCTGGATGACCTTCAGAAACAGACTCACTTGTGAAAAGAAAATTTTTTAAATTACTCATTTTTGATCCTATTAAATGAAATTGCTAGAAAAATATACAACAAAATTAATACCATGAATATTTTATTTCCGTATATGGAAAAAATTGTTTTGTTTAAATCTCTTTTCTTATTAAAATCAATATAATCAGAATTACCAAATTCAATCTTTTTTTCAATTTCTCCTACTGGATTAATTATTGCTGACACTCCATTATTTGAAGATCTTAGAATATATTTTCCAGTCTCTATAGCTCTATATATACTATGTACAAAATGCTGTTTAGGACCTATAGATTTTCCAAACCATCCATCTTCAGAAATATTAATTATAAAATCAAAATTAGAATTTTTTGTTAAATTTCCACTATAAATGATTTCATAACAAATTAGAGGTAAAAATTTTATTTTATTAAATAAATTATTATTTATTTGAATAACACTTCTTGCATTTCCTTTAGAAAAAGAACCAAAGTTATTTGTTATTGCCTTTAGACCAATTCCATTCAAAATTTTTTCAAAAGGAAGAAATTCTCCAAAAGGGACTAGATTAATCTTACTGTAATTTTCGATAAGATTTAGTTTATTATCAAATATTGAAAAAGAATTATAAAATTTATATTTATTATTTTTTAAGTCTTTTTTAGTAATACCCAAGCCTATGATGTGATTTTCGCTAAAACTTTTATTAAAAATGTCGGCATATGAAACCATTTCATTTTGATATGTATTTGGAATTATTCCTTCAGGCCATATAAAGAAAGTTTTTTTATTTAATGAAGGAGAACTTATAGAAATTAGTTCATTTATCACTTCCTCTGTTTTAATGTTTTTATAGAATCTATTTAAAGATATATTTGAACCAATAATTCTTACTGTATATAGCATATCTTTAGCTTCTTTATTTTTAAAATGGTTTTTATAAAAATTTCCATAAACAAAAAAGATAATTGGCAAAAGAAGTAAACAGATACAAACCCAAATTTCCCTTTTGGACTTTCTTAAAATATAAATTGCAGGAGCTGTAAAAAAACTGATTGCGATTAAATTTAAAGAATATGTTCCTATTACAGATAAGACACTTAAAAAATTTAAATTTTTTGAAAAACTATAAATTATAAGATTCCATGGAAAACCGGTTAAAATCGTTCCTCTTATAAATTCTATAAAACCAAAAAAAACAGAAAAAATAAAAAAAGCACTCAAAATATTTTTTGGGTTAAACAAATAAAATATTAATGAAATTAAACCATAAAAAATTGCTAAAAAAGATGGAATCAAAATCACAGCAAATGGTATTAAAAAACTATAATTTTTATCAAAAGTTAATGATATTGTTATCCAATATAAATTAGTCAAAAAATAACCTAATCCAAAAAACCAACCATAAAAGAAGAAAAATTTTTTCATAATTTTTTTATCAAGTTTTTTGAATAAAAAACCAAAAAAAATACTAAATGTAAAAAAATTTAATATTAACAAATTAAATGGAGGAAGGCTTAAAGAAGTTAAGCTTCCTAGAGTAAACAATAATAAAAATTCTTTTATAAAATTTTTTTTCAATTTAATAGTTTTTCAATTGATCTAAAAGCCATTTGTTCCATATTTAACATCTTTTTATAATCTTTGTCTTTGATATGACCATAGCCTAATAAATGTAAAAATCCGTGAATAAAAATTTTAACTGTTTTTTTTTTAAATTCTTTAGAGTTTAAATTTTTAGGTTTGTTCATATAATTGAAACTTATTATGATATCCCCTAAATAAATTTCTTTTAAGCCTCTATCTATTTTTTCAAATGGAAAAGAGAGAATATCAGTATGTTTATTCTTATTTCTAAATCTTCGATTTAAATCTTTAATTCTCTCATTATTTGAAAGCAATAAAGTAAAATATGCCTTCTTATTACGAAACTGTAACTTTTTTGGGAAATTTTTACAAACTTTATCAAACAGTTCTTGTTTTTTTTTTATTTTTTTTGACCAAGATTTTTCCTCGGTAAGGACATTAACTTTGATCATTATTGTTATATGCTTTAACAATTTTTGAAACAAGTGGATGTCTAACTACATCTGAATGGTCAAAATCAACAACTGCTATTTCATTTAAGTGAGATAATATTTTTTTTGATCTATCTAAGCCTGACATATTTTTATTAGGTAAATCTATCTGGGAAGGATCTCCATTTACTACAATTTTAGAATTTTCACCAATCCTAGTAAGAAACATCTTTATTTGAGTATCCGTGGCATTTTGTGCTTCATCTAAAATTGCAAAAGAGTTTTTTAGTGTTCTACCTCTCATAAAAGCTAATGGTGCTATTTCAATATCACCAATTTCTATCATTCTTTGTATTTTTTCAAAATGAAACAAATCATAGAGTGAATCATATAAAGGTCTTAAATAAGGATCTACTTTTTCTTTCATATCTCCTGGCAAAAATCCAAGTCTCTCACCAGCCTCAACAGCGGGTCTGGATAAAATTATTCTTTCAATTTTTTTCTCCAATAACATAGTTAAACCTATTGCTACTGCTAAAAATGTCTTTCCTGTTCCTGCAGGTCCTGCTGAAATTATTATTTCACTTTCCCTTAAAGCTCTCACATATTCTTTCTGTTTTTCCGATCTTGGAATAATTGATTTTTTTGGTGTTTTAATTATATCTGTAACATTGGAATTCTTTACTTTTTCATTTATCATAAATTTATCTACTGAAGATAAAATATCTTTCTGTTCTATACTTCCATTATTCATAAATTGATTTGATAGAAATTGTATAGCATTCTTTACGATCTCGTTTTTATCTGATGATGATTTTATGAGCACGGAATTTCCTCTTGAATAAATACTTGCACCAGTAATTTTTTCTAATTCTTTTAAATTTTTATTAAATTCACCGACTACGCCTAATAACAAATCATTTTCGTGAAATATAATACTCAAAGAATTATTTTCTGAATAAACAAACTTTAATGAAGATTGAATATTTTTTTTTTTTGTATTGTTCAAATTTATGCCACTCTTTTCTCTGTTTTTTTTAAACTTTCACCAAATAAAGTATTCTGATTGCTTTTATTTACCACTACTTTAACTATATTTCCCACATCTTGATCATTACCATCAAATATCACTGGAGTCATGTATTCAGATCGACCAAAAAACTTATCATTTTCTTTTGTTTTATTTTCTACTAACACATCAATTTCCTTGTTTTCTAAAGATTTATTCATCAAAATTTGATTATCAAACAATTGTTTCTGAACTTTTTCCAATCTACTCTGGGAAATTTTTTTTTCTATAAGTTTTAAATTTGAGGCCACTGTTCCAGGTCTTGGACTAAATATAAAAGAATAAGAGTTTATAAACTTAATTTTTTTTATTAGTTCAAAAGTTGCCATAAAATCCTGCTCTTCTTCACCAGGATATGCAATTATGAAATCACTAGAAAATTCAATATTTGAGTTAATCGATTTAAGTTTTTCGTATGTTTTGATATAATCGCTTATTATATGTTTTCTATTCATTGATTCTAAAACTTTATCAGATCCGCTTTGAACGGGTAAATGCACTAAAGGCATTAATTTTTTTGAAAAACCATAAACATCTATCAAATCTTCTGTCATATCGCATGGATGAGAAGTTGTATATCTTATTCTTTTTATTTCAGGAATTTTTTCTATTTCAAGAATTAAGTCTGATAGTCTAAAATTTTCATTTTTATATGCGTTAACATTTTGACCTAATAAAATAATTTCACGAACACCATTTTCAGATAAATTTTTTGCTTCATGAACTATATCATGAAAAGATCTAGAATATTCAGGCCCTCTTGTAAAAGGGACTACACAAAAATGACAAAATTTATCACAACCCTCTTGAATTGTTAAAAAAGATGAAACTTTGCTTGAAGTATTCTTAATTTTGTTCAGATAATTAAATTTTGTCTCAGCATCAAATTCTGTTTCTTCAATTTTTTTTTGTTTGTTCAAAAATTCTTCAATTTTATCATTTATCTTATGATAAGCTTGAGGTCCAATAACTAAATCAATATAAGGTTCCCTTTTTAGCATTTCATCATTTTCAGCTTGAGCAACACATCCAGCTATAATCACAAATGGTTTTTTTTTAAATTTGAATTTTTTTTTAACTCGTCCTATCTCATGATAAACCTTCTCTTTTGCTTTATCTCTTATATGGCATGTGTTTAATAAATAACAATCTGTCTCTACTAAGTTATTAGTCTTTTCAAATCCTATTTTTTTTACTATATCAATTATACGATTTGAATCGTATTCATTCATTTGACAACCAAATGTTTTAACAAATATTTTTTTACTCATCTTCTGAGTTTACTTTTACACCATATAACTCGAGTTTATGATCAACTAATTTGTAACCATATTTTTCTGCAACTCTTTTTTGAAGCTTTTCAATCTCATCGTCAACAAACTCTATTATTTCTCCAGATTTGATATCAATTAAATGATCATGATGACTTTCAACTATTGCTTCATATCTAGCTTTTCCACCTTTAAATTCATGTTTTGTTAGAATACCAGACTCCTCAAATAACTTTACAGTTCTGTATACTGTTGCAAGACTTATCTTAGGATCAACTTTAGAGACTCTGCTATACAATTCCTCAACATCTGGATGATCAGACTCACCATATTTAGACTTAGATTCTGAGAGAACTTTAGCAATTATTCTCCTTTGATCAGTAAGTTTAACCCCTTTAGATACACATTGTTGTTCTATAGTTTCTGACATATTTAATTTTAACTCATATAAACAGGATTAATCAAATTTTTTTTAATCTTAAATTTTTCACATAGTTGAGGCAGATTCTCGTATTTAAATTCATCTTTTGGACCAAAATCCTGGTAACTAAAACAAAAATAATCAATTTTATTAACTAAATGGATAGCCTTTACAATTGAGAGAGAATTCCTAATACCTGCAAAACTTCCAGGACCTCTATTAACATAGATTTTTGATATCCTATTTATATCAAGATTTATTGATTTTAAAAATTCATTTATTAGTAAAATCAGTTTTTCGTAATTAACTTTACTATTTTCATGAGTAATTTTTTGACTAGTATCATTATTAATGGCCATCAAAAAAATTTTATCTTTAGCAGCATCGATTATAAGTTTATTCATTTTTCAACTATTATTTTTAATTAATACTAGTTCAGAAGAAAATAATATCAAACACTATTCAAATGATAATGGAATTTTATCTTTAATGTATCATAGATTTAACGAAAATAAATATCCATCTACTAATATTCGAATGGAAGTTTTCAAAGAACAAATGAATATAATTAAAAATTTCGATTATCAATTTTATAATCCCAATCTTTTTATCACAGATTTTAATAAACCAAAAAATAAAAAAAAAATTTTAATCACAATAGATGATGGTTTTAAATCATTTTATAATGAAGCTTGGCCATATCTAAAAAAACACAAGATACCATTTATTCTTTTTGTTTCCACAGAGCCAGTTGGAAAATATGGATATATGGATTGGGATGAAATAAAAGAGGTAGAAAAATCAGATATTGGTTTAATTGGGCATCATTCTCATACTCATGAGTATCTTATTGATATGAGTGAAGATGAATTTATTAATGATATCGACACTGCAACAAAAATATTTAAGAAAGAATTAGGATATGTTCCAAAAATATTTTCTTATCCTTTTGGTGAATACTCTCTTTTTATGAAAAATTATATTTCAAAAAACTTTGAAATTGCTTTTGGGCAACATTCTGGAGTTATTGATGTAAACAAAGATAGATTTGAATTACCGAGATTCCCAATCAATGAGAAATATGGAGACCTTAAAAGATTTAAATCTTTGATAAATTATATTCCTCTTGAATATAAAAGTCTTAAACCAGAGGAAAAAAAGGTTAGTGAAAAAAATAACCCTCCAGAATTAATCATTGAATTTTTTAAAGAACAAAAAAATATTAATAATATAAATTGTTATTCTAACGATGGAGGTAATTGGAAAAAATCAAAACTTGTATTTGATAAACAAATCCTAAAAATTAATTTTGATGAAAAATTCATACCAAGAAGGGGAAGAATCAATTGTTCTTTGAATGATAATGGTAACTGGAGATGGTTTGGGACTCAGTTTACTGTTAAATAAAATTAAATCAAACTTTCTAATTCAATACTTGATGGCAACAATTTAGCATCATCAAAATCTTTTAAATTATTTTGTTTTATAATTTGGGTTAAGACTTCTACATATTTTTGGCCAGTTTCAGCATATTCATCTAAATATTTTACTAATATCAAACTATCCAATGACTGTCCTCTATCTCTTAATTCAGCTCTTGCTTTTCTTAAATTTTTATATGATGAATGAGTATTTAAGTTACGTTGATATGCCCTAACTGAGGCTTGCAGAACATTAAACTTCATTACTTTATGACCTTGATTTTTGTCAGCATCTTTGGGCTTCAGTCCTTCGCCAGACCAAGTCCATTGTCCAAATAAAGCATTTCCCTCTTGTGCAAATCTCGATGTTCCCCATCCTGTTTCTTTTGCAGCTTGTGCTATCGCTAATGAGACTGGTATCTCATCCATTCTAATTTTTAAAATTGATAAATCTTTTGAAGATACACCGTATTGTTTATATTTTTTATCTAACCACTTTTTTTCTAAATTTGAATTATTACTTTTATTTATAATACTGAAAAGTCTTTTTCTATCTAATCTAATATTATTATTTTCCTGTAAGATTAATGGTAAAATTATTTGAATAAAAAACTCTTTTCTTTGTTTAGAGCTTTCGATCATCTTTATTTCTGCTGGAAGCAAAGTTAAAGCTACTGGTTTAACCAATTTTTTCTCTCTCACATCTTGCAGAGAATAATTTGTATCTTCGAATAATTGTTTTATGGTTGAAGCATTCAATCTTACAGTGTCAGTTTCAAGATCATTTAAACTAAAAATATCTCTCAATAAATCACTCTCATTTAAAACCTCATCTCCTTCTTCAATACTTTTTCCATTATTATTTAAAGTGTATGCTAAAACCTGTTTCGAATTATTTTTAAATTCATTAGATTTATTTTTAGAATAGTTAATCATTAGAGGCATAGAGTAAAAAAAGAAAATAGTTAATAAGGAACTGATAAAGATTTTTGGGAAAGTACCTAAATTTTTCTGGTGCAAAAATCCCATAAACTTAAAATTTATTTTATGAGAATTCTTTTTAAACATTTTAAATAGACTCCACTTGCTTAACTTCAGGTATGTAATGGCAAAGAAGGTTTTGTACTCCTTGCTTCAATGTCATTGTTGAACTTGGACATCCAGAACAACTTCCTTGTAACTTTACTTTTACAACACCATTTTTAAACTCTTTAAATTTAATATCTCCACCATCTTTAGCGATTGCAGGCCTTATTTTATCATCTAATAATTTAATAATTTTTTTTTCTATTTCCTCTAAATTTTCTAAATTTTCATTCAAACTTTTTTCAATTACACATTCCTTTCCCGTAGAATAAAAATCATTTATTAGGGAAATAATAATATGTTTTAACTCATCCCATTCGATATGATCGTATTTATTAATTGAAATAAAATCTTTACCCAAGAATATTCCCTCTATACCGTCAACTGAGAGAAGATTTCTAATTAATTCGTTATTTGTTTCATCTTTTTTTGTTATTTCGAAAGAACCATAGTTAGAGACAATCTTTCCTGGTAAAAATTTCAAGGAATTTGGATTAGGTGTAATTTCAGTCTGCACAAACATAATTTATATATAGTGAATAATTTTTAAATTTAAACTTGATATTATAAATAACTTAAAAACCCATTATTTCATGAATTTTTTTCATTTTATTCGAGGCAATTTTGTCTGCTTTTTCACAACCCTCCAGAAGAATTTCATCTAGAAAACCTTTTTCAGATAACAATTTTTTAATTTCTTTAGAAATTGGTAGTATTTTATCAACTAAAACTTGTGCTAAATTTTCTTTAAATTCAGAAAAATTTTTTCCAGAAAATTCATTGATAGATTTTTCAAATGTCAAGCCTGCTAAACTTGAATAAATTCCAATTAAATTATTTGCCTCAGGTCTTTTTTCTAATTCTTCTTTACTTGATGGCATTGGTAGTGGATCAGTTTTTGCTTTTTTAATTTTATTAATTATTTGATCTGGTTCATCAGTTAAATTTATTCTGCTTAAATCTGAAGGTTCCGATTTGCTCATCTTTTTTGTTCCATCTTTCAGACTCATAATTCTAGAAAATTCTTTTTGTATCAATGGTTCAGGCACTCTAAAAAAGTCTTCAATCTCGAAATCATTATTAAACTTTTGAGCAATATCTCTGCAAAGTTCTAAATGCTGTTTTTGATCATCCCCAACAGGCACATGAGTTGTATCATATAATAATATATCTCCTGCCATTAAAATCGGGTATGAATATAAACCAACGCTGGCTTTCTCTTTATCTTTACCTGCCTTCTCTTTGAACTGTGTCATTCTACTTAACCAACCAGTCTTTGCTACACAACTTAAAATCCAAGCAACTTCCGAATGGGCTTTTACTCTCGATTGATTAAAAATTATACTTTTTTTTGGGTCAATCCCGCTTGCAACAAAAGTAGCAACTGTTTCGCGAGTATTATACTTTAGCACTTTAGGATCTTGTTTTGTTGTTATTGCATGGAGATCAACAACACAAAATATACAGTCATTTTCTTTTTCATTATTTAATTCTACAAAATTTTTAATTGCACCTAAGTAATTACCTAAATGAAGATTACCTGTAGGTTGAACACCAGAAAATATTTTTTTTCCCATAATTAATACTTTAATTTAAGATCTTTGGAATTAAAAGCTTTGATAAAAAAACATATAATTAAATAAAACATTAATCCCAATAAAACACATAACAAAAGGTAAAATAATTTAAAATCATAATTATAGACTAATTTATTTTCAAAAAGGGAAATAGCAAAATTCAAAATAAAACCCATAAAAATTGAGGCAAAAATTATTTTAAAAAGCTTTATAAAAAAAGATTCGTTAAATCTAAATATTTTTTCTCTTTTTAAAAATAAAAATAAAACTATTGAATTAAACCAAGATGATATTGAAGTTGCAATTGGAATAATTATAAAGCCAATGTTCTTAAAATAATAAAGGCTAATTGAAATATTAAGAATAACAGAGATTAAAGATATATAAAAAGGTGTCTTAGTGTTATGACTTGCAAAGAAAAAACTTGAAAATACTTTAATTAATGCAAATGCTGGCAAACCTATTGCAAAAAAATAAAGTGCTTTAGCAGAATTAAATACTGAATCTTCACTAAAGGAACCGTATCCAAATAATGCAGAAACAATTTCTTCAGAACTTATCATTAAAGCTATAGTCGCTGGTATACTCAAAAACATGCTAAGTTCTAAAGCCTTATTTTGAATAAATTGAATTTTATCTTTTTTTTTTGAATGTACATATTTAGAAAGTTGTGGCAAAACAACAACACCTATAGCTATTCCAGCTATCGCTAAATTTATTTGATAAATTCTATCTGCATAATAAAGATACGATACAGCACTAGCTTGAAAAGATGCAATAATTGTTCCAACAAGAATATTAATTTGAGTTACACCTGAAGAAAAAATACTTGGTACAAGTTTCTTAAAAAAAAATTTTACAGGTTTGATAAAATTAAAATTAAAATTAAACTTTACAGTGTAAAATTTTCTTACAAAAAAATATAAAAAAATTAATTGTAAAAAGCCTGCAACCGAAACACCATAGGAAAGATAATAAACAAGTTGATCATCCAGCAATTTACCAAAAAGTAAAATTCCAATTAAGATAATATTCAATATAATTGGTGCAGCCGAAGCTGCAGCAAACTTATTATGTGAGTTCAAAATTGCAGAAAAAAATGATGCAATACAAATAAACATTAAAAATGGAAAAGTGATTCTGGTTAATGATGTTGCAAGCTCAATTTTTTTTATATCATCTACAAACCCTGGGGCGATCAAACTTACAAAAATTGGCATAAATATTTCTATGATTAGTACTAAAAATAACAAACCTAAAAATAATAAATTAAAAATCTGATCTGAAAATTTTATAGATTTGGATTTTCCCTTAACTAATTCAGAAGTATAACTTGGCACAAATGCAGCATTGAAAGTTCCTTCAGCGAATAGTCTCCTAAAAGTATTTGGAATTCTAAAAGCTACAAAAAAAGCATCAGCAATAAAACTTGTCCCTAAAAATATTGCTATTAAGATATCCCGTAAATAACCAAGTATTCTGCTAATTGCCGTATAAAATCCAAAAGTGCCTGTTGACTTAACTAAGTTCATAAATCATATTAGTCTTAATTTTACCCCATTTGTACACCTAA
>MDTD01018399.1_pt1 | contig 15827 bp, 7 predicted proteins | sample 811221 | NCBI WGS metagenome assembly MDTD01 (sample SAMN05326646, study PRJNA326480) | marine metagenome | isolation source: seawater | place: Pacific Ocean: South West | collected 2011
AAACGAAAATCGCCCGCCTTGTTTTCGCTGCCATCTTCACATGGGGTGCACGCTTCATTGCTGACGTATTCATTTAGTTCACACCGCTCGTCAAAATCATCTAAATTAACGGGACAGCCCGAGACACAAAAAATCAAAGCAACGCCCAACACACTTCTCATCATGGCGTCACCTCGGCCTTTTCTTCTTCCACCAAAGGTGCGGAGAGATAAGCCCATAAGGCATAAGAACCGGCCAGCACTGCCACGCTGTAGCCACTCCAAAGCCAATAGACAGGGCCTGCCAGATAATCGGTTTGAGCAACCTTTGCCGAGGCTTTGGATGAGGTTGCACTCCCCTCCAGGTAATCTCCAGATGAATCTTCATCAATGAGATTTTCTGCTCTGCGCTTATAACTGGACTCCAATCGGATCATTTCGCTGTAAGCCGGTTGCCCAAGGGCCAACGCCAAACCAGCCCCCACAACTGCAACCGCGCCGGCACTCCCCACGCGCCCCCAAGGAACGGCTCGCTTCGGCGCGGGTGGTTCAGGTTCGGCCACTGGCGCAGGGGCGACAGGCGCAGGTTCAGGTGCAGGCACTGTTTTGGCCACGGCCGCAGGCGCTGGTTCAGGCACAGGTTTCGGCGGCGGCGGTGCCAGTTCTTTTTCACCCATCAACTTCGCCACGGCCGCGGGCAACAACTCGGGTACTTTCCCCAAACTCGGCGCGGAAATAACGGCCCTGTCCACCGCTTTGGCTTCATCAGAATCGAAAAGATTGAGAGTGATAATGGTTTGCTCGGCCAGCTGCCCCACTTTGCCATAAACCACATAACGCGCACCCATGGCGCCGGCGAGCTCACTCAAGCAGTCCATATTGGAGCAACCGGACTTTTGTTTTTCCACTTCGAGTTTGGCCATTTGCCGCAGGTCTTGGGTGGTGATCACATCGTACTTTTTGTGTTGCCCCAATTCAGCCCCCACCAAATCGGAAATGGTTTCCACCACTGCGGGGTCAACAATGGTGCATTGCAAATCCAAAAAGAGGATCTTGGGTTTTTCGGCGGCCACCGGGGCTGGGGGTTTGGGCGCCGCGGCATGGGCAAGCCCGCCCGCAGTCAGCACCATCAAAAATACAACTAAATCCCCGCAACGGTTGAACAACACCAGCTCCTTCAATTGGCCACAGGCTAACCCCTGGGATAAAAATCGTAATACGGGGCGTGACGGGCCTTTAGCCGAAGGATTTGCGCCCCAGAGCCCCTGAAACCTTTGACATTCCGGGCCCAGGGTTCATAGATTGCCAATGCTTCACCCATGAATTCCTGCCCTCAAAAGGACAAGCTCATGCGCAAATCCATTTTAAACGCCATTTTACTCCTTGGACTGGCCAGCCTTCCCGTAGGCTGCGCAGGCTGCGGTGAAGATGTCCCCGGTCCCGATCCTGAGCCCGCAAGCCCACCCGAACCCGAGGCAGACACCTATTGCCAAGACCAGGGGTTCACCTCTCACGCCTTCAACACCGATACGGGGGGCGCACTCTTTGGGGATTTGGCCGAAGATTTCACCGTCAACGAATACAGTGGCGACACCTTCACTTTGAGCGAAGCTTGGACCGGCTGCGATTCCTATATTTTCTTTTCGTACTTTTCGTACATGGACGCCAATGCGCGCAACCAAATGGACACCCTGTGGGCCTCTGATTTCGCCGGCATCCTTCAATCGGGCACACGTAACGTTCACTATTTTTATATTTCAGAAGAAATGGATGCCAGTGCCCGCGAAGGCCGCATGTACATGATGCAAACCAATTTCGACACCGCCTTGCAAACGCTGTTTGGCGAAGACACCGATGAAATCGACTTTTGGACTTCCCGATTTCACTTCGTCACTGACCAACTCACCGCCGTCGAAGGAGGTGTGGGCGATTTCGCCATCGATTACTTGGTCTATCGCAACAACGCCGACCCCGTGGATTTAGGCGATCGCGGCCAAGCCTATCCGCCACCGCCCACCAGTTTTGCCATCGACCGCAACCAGCGCTGGGACCCCGTGGGCAGCTTGTCCGAATACGTGGGTGGCCCCGAAAATCTTAAAATGGCGGCGTTCAACAGCGCCTTTTACAACCACCGTGCCGAGCTCAAAGCCCATCTTGCCGCCCAAACCGACATCACTGTGGTAGAGCTGGTAGACGAAATGGTCACCGCCCGGGTGTTCAACAAAGACGTTACCCTCCCCGATGCAGATGCCATGGCCACCATGGATACGTTTGAAATCGATGTGGAAATCACCTGCCCCCATCGTAACCCCTTTGGCTGCTCGGAGTGGGACCGCATCGCTCGCATGAGCTTGTGCACCGAATACGACGCGGCAGACATCGACACCTGCACTGCCAGCACCGAAATCGTGCGCTGGATAACCCCTTATTGGCGACGCGGCACCCGGCACTGGGTCATGGATGCCTCACCCTTTTTGGCCCTCATCAAAGATGGCGGCGACCAACGCTTTCGCATTGAAATGGGCCCTGCTTGGGAACGCGCCACCGAACGTCACGCCACCATGTCGGTGCGTTTGTCCAACCAAGACAAAGGCCTCATCTCCCAATCCGTGTTACGCGCCTTTGGCGGCGGCTCTTTTAACGCCGATTACAATTCCACCCACGTACCCTTCACTTTCACCCCACCCTCCGATGCCACCCGCGTGGAAATCGTCACCATCATCAGTGGTCACGGTCAAACCAGCGGCAACAATTGTGCTGAATGGTGCAACCACATGCATTTCTTCACCGTGAATGGTTCTGACACACCCCACGAAGTGTCTTACAGCGATATTGGCAACGATGTGGGCTGTGCCGCCCGGGCCGATGAAGGCGCCATGCCCGGCCAATGGGGCAACTGGCCTCAATCTCGTGCCGGCTGGTGCCCTGGCTTACCCGTAGAAACCGTGCGGTTTGATATTACCGGCGAGATAACTTTAGGCAGTGAGAACACGCTCACCTACGAAGCGAGTTTTAATGGCAACACGCCAGCCGGCGGGGACATTTCGAAAAACACTTATGTGGTCTGGTACCAATAAATCGCCATGATTAGATCTCGAATTTAATCCCAAGGAGCCCTATTGTTCACAAATTACGGTTCAAGGCCCATTCATCCTGTAAAGACTGGGAATCCAAAGGGATTCAGGGTAAGGTTCACCTAAGATTTGCAATTTCGGGGGAACGAACTTGTCCATGGCCAATTCCACACTTCCACAACCAGCGGCGCCTTCGGGGGATTTGGTGGAACAGATCATTGCCCACCGCATGCAACAGAACGAAATCAAAACCCTGCTGCAGGCTTGGCAACCCCACAACCAAGAAGCCTTTGTGGGTAAAATGGCCGACACCCTCCGAAAAGTCTCTACGCTTTTGGATGTGTCTCGACAGGTCTCCGATGCCTCCTCTTTAGATGCCCTGCTGCCCCGCATGGTGGAAATGTTCTCCGAACTGCTCCATTCCGACCGCAGCACTATTTTTCTCTTTGATGCTGAAACCAACGAGCTGTATTCCCGCTTGTCTCAAGGCACCCTAGAGCAAGAACAATGGGAAATCTTTGGGGCTCCCGTGGGCACGGGCATTCGCTTTCCCTCCAACAAAGGCATTGCGGGTCACGTGTTTACCACCGGTGAGACCGTGCTCATCGAAGATGCGTACGAAGACCCCCGTTTTTACAAAGATGTGGATGAAAAAACAGGTTACCAAACCAAAACCATCATCTGTGCACCCATTCAAGACACCAACGGCCGCATCATCGGTGTGGTGCAGTCCTTAAACAAGCATGGCGGTCCGTTCACTGAGTCAGACCTCACGTTACTAGGCACTTTAGCTAAACACACCTCGTCAGTTTTTGTGAACGCACGCTTATCCGAAGAGATCCGACGCATTCGCGATGAAGAAGCCCAACTGCTCGAAGTGACCACCGCCATTTCCCGCGAACTCAAACTGCTGCCCCTGTTACAGCGCATCATGGAAACCGTCACCAACATCCTCAACGCGGACCGCAGCACCTTATTTATGCACGATGACAAGAGTAAAACCCTCTGGTCCCACGTGGCCCAAGGCCTTGAGTCCGCCGAGATTCGCATTCCCGACCATGTGGGCATCGCGGGTTCGGTGTTTACCAGCGGCAAAACCATCAACATTCCCGATGCGTACGAAGATGAACGTTTTAACAAAGCCATGGACCAAAAGACCGGCTACAAAACCGACACCATTTTGTGCATGCCCATTTTGGATAAAAAGGGCCAACCCATCGGTGTGATTCAGGTACTCAACAAACGGGGCGGTCCTTTTACTGACATGGACGAAACTCGATTGCGTGCCTTCTCCTCACAAGCCTACACGGCCATTGAAAACGCGCGGCTCTTTGAAGATTTGGTGCAGGTCAAAAACTACAACGAATCCATCCTGGAAAGTATGACCAACGGCCTGCTCACCATCAATGCCAACAACCGCATCGTCAAAGTTAACCACGGCGCACTGTCTTTGTTTCAAAGCCAGGACAAACCCGGTGAAGTGCTGGGAAAAGATTACACCCAATTCTTTTCAGGTCAGAATGCTTGGGTGGCCGAAATGATCGGACAAGTCCAAAAAAGTGGTCTGCGCCAAGAGGCCATGAACGTGGACCTGTGGTTACCTCATGCAGACCCCGCCAAAGCGGCTGCCGGCGAAAAAGAAAGTGCATCGGTGAACATGTCATCGGTATCACTCAAGAATGCGTCCGGCGAAAACATCGGTTGTTTGTTAGTACTCGAAGACATCACCACTGAAAAGCGGCTGCGCGGCACCATGGCCCGCTACATGAACAAAGACATCGCGGACAAACTCCTCGAAGAAGGCGAAGATGCCCTGGGCGGTAAAACCCAAAAAGCCACGGTGTTTTTCACCGACATTCGTGACTTTACCTCTTTGTCCGAACGCATTGGCCCTACCGAAACCGTGACCATGCTCAACAACTATTTCAGCATCATGGTGGACATCCTGTCTGCCAAAGGCGGTATCCTCGACAAATACATCGGTGATGCCATGATGGCTGTTTTTGGCGCCCCCTTCCCTGGCCCCAAAGACGCCGACAACGCCATGCAAACCGGCATCGAAATGCTCAAAGCATTGCGCACGTTCAATGCGGCCTGGACGGCCACTGGCAATGAGCCATTGCGCATGGGAATTGGTGTAAACACCGACGAGATTCTGTCGGGAAATATCGGTTCACCCAAAAGAATGGACTACACGGTTATTGGCGATGGCGTGAACTTGGCGGCCCGCCTCGAAGGCGCCAACAAATATTATGGCACCGAAATGCTCGTCAGTGGACTCACGCTTAAGGAACTCAAAGAGGAATACACTGTACGCAAAGTAGACTTGATTCAGGTCAAAGGCAAACAACAGCCGGTGGCCATGTATGAAGTCATGGACCACTATGACGACGCCTCATTCCCCAATCTTCAAGCATCCCTGAAGGTCTTTAGTTCGGGATTTCAATCCTACCAAAATAAAACATGGGACGAGGCACGCGCCGCCTTCTCGGAAGCTTTGCGGCTCAACCCCAAAGACGAACTGGCAGCCATGTATCTAGAGCGCTGCCGCCATTTTCAAGAATCACCCCCGCCACCAGACTGGGACGGGGTGTGGGTCATGGCCGACAAATAGGACTCTCTTGGGGGTTGAACGATCAATCCCAAATGCAGATAAAGTTACCTTCGTCAGAGCATTCCCACGGGTACCCGCCCATGTCGCAAGCGTAACGCTCAGGCAAGCCCTGGTTGTTCAATTCCCAACCGCAAGGCAAATCGCAGTCGCCTTCATCGAAGTTCCATTCGAGGCAGTTAAAATTGAGCGATGAGTTACCGGTACCATCGTGGCAAGTGCCATCTCCTAACAAAGCGCCTTCGTGACTGCCAGTGAACTGATGCAAGTCCGGGTAGTGACCATCGCAGTCTTGACCATAGACACAACCACAACTGTCCCAATCCCAAAAACCGTGGACGCCACAACCAAACTGTTCTTCAATGGTGGCCGTACAACAGTTGCCCTCTTCGTGCGCCGCTTGGCACGAGAAGTAATCCGGATAGCGTGACTGACGGTCGGCCCCTTCAACCCCACAACCGAGATACGAAGACCCCGTTTCGTCATCACCAAAGTCCACCGGCACACAGGCATCGCCGTCCCATTTCCAGAAGGTAAAAACAGCAGTGCATTGAACGTCGGCCAGACTGGCACGAATGTCTTGGGCTGGGCATGACACCGGCTCATCAGCGCCGAGGTCAGCATCACCGATAAAACCATCGGGCGGCAAGAGCGGTTCAATGTTGCCATCCACACCGTCGTAGAAATCCACCAAATTTAACATATAACCGGTGACCCATTCTACGGAGGCGTCGGTATCGCTCCCATATGAGAAGTTTAACTCCACGTCACATCCACTTCGGGACATGGAGCCAGGCGGTGGCCAGTCCAGATCTTCATTGGCACTGACGTTAAAAATCAACTCGTCCCCATCTGGGTTTTCGCCGATCCTCACGGTGAATTCGTTGCCTGGATCGTGGGTGTTTTCGGCGATTTCCCGGTTCACATTTAACAAAACCGTGCGAATCGAAATGCGGTCGCCGACACGCTCGGCAAAGACGCCCCCCGATTCAGTTTCGTATCCCTCAGGCGGTGGCTGTAAATCATCGAGGCAGAAGGTGTTCACGCTCAGCACCGTCACCGGTTCAGAAGGAGATGAGTATTTACAGGTGCAGCTTCCCCAGTCCCAGTGTCCACCAGACATGGAACAGTCGTTCTGGGCACTCACCCCTTCTCCGGTATTCACATCACTGTATAAAATCTCATGTCCACACGTACATAGGCCAGCATTCACATTATCGGCCCCGTGTGCCGCATTACAATCGTCCACGCTGGGAAATTGCATGCCGAAGTCGGGACCGCCACGCAAACAGCCGCTCAGCATGTTCCCTTCACAGGTGACACCATCCCAATAATACCCATGGAAAGGTAGGCAGTTACCGTCTGCAGGATCGGTAGATCCTTTCATACCGGTGTGCCACATCAACTGCGCCCCACAAGGATCGCCGGTCCACTCATGGCCCAGGTCGACACAAGTTTGACCTACGTAGGCGTTGCCGTCATCACTGCAGCTGCCGGGCAAGCAATCGGCATGACAGCTTTGCGGCGTTTCACCGTTGGGGATGTCACATTTACCATCGCCACACACCACAGCAGCGTCAGCGGCAAGGCCGTTGTTTTGAACGCAGATGCGCTCCATCCCGAAGTTGGGATTCGCTTCACAGGTAAAGAAGCCTGGGCTGCTGAGCCCGAAACATAAACCCAAATCGCGTTTGATTTGCATATCGGCAGGATTGGAACAAAAACCGGGGTCAACCCCACCCAAAGGAAACCGATTGATGTTCATGATGGCGCAGTCTTTGGCCGTGTCGCAAGGTGCCTGACAAAACCCTGCCTCGGGATTGAGATGGGCCAACTCGCAAGCGGTGGAGCGGGTCGGGTCGTTTTCGTCATCAGGGTAAAGATTGTCACAATCATCCCCCACGCAAGTGCCTGATTGCATGGGCACGCAAAAGGCGCCGTCCCAACGAAACATGGTGCTTTCGTTCAGCGTGGAGCCTGGCTGGCTGGCATCTTGGGGACCGCAACTGCCGGTGTAAGGCTCTGCGCAAGGCGGATTTTCGTATTCGCCACTCACTGGGTCGATGCTGCCAGGCGTTCCCGCCCGACACAGGCCATCGGCATGGCATACCTTAATGGTCATGGTCATGTCATTTGGGGGAAAACAACGGCTTCCACAGGTACAAGCTTCATCACCATTTAATCCGCACTGGTAACCTGAACATGGCAGGCATTGATCATATTGCGCCTGACACGCCTCTTCACTGCCAAAGGTGTCATCACAATCTTCACCCGCACAAGCTGGCCCTGAAAACATTGTGCATTCCATGCCATCCCATTTCCAAAAGTCATCGGTGACGGTGGTGACGGTCAACAAACTGTTTTGGTCGATGAACGCACGTTGCGGTGCGCAAGCGCTCAGCGTGGGGTCGGTGGTATTCACATCACAGTCGTCGTCAACGTAGTTACCGCGAACTTCATCGGCATCGGGGTTCACATCGGGGTCATCATCATCGCAATCCACCGTGTGGGGGAATCCATCGTTATCGGCATCTTCAAAGCAGGCTGCCACGGTCTCTTGTTGAGACTGGGATTCTTGACCCAAAACAATATCCACCGAAATAATGAGATCTTGGACGTTAATGGAACCGTCACAGTTCAGATCTGCATTGACCAATGCTTCTGCAGGCGGCGGCGTTGCTGTGGTATCCATAATGATTCGCACCGATTTCACGACATCAAGAATGTTCACGTTGCCATCCAGATTGGCATCGCCTGGCTCATAGATAGAGTCGGCCAGCGCCGGGGTTGAAGCGAACAAGCAAACCGCCGTTAGAGACATTATTTTTTTGAGCATAAAACCTACCTTCCCGCTAACTTAGATGCGTTAGGGGCCCATTTGGTTACGAAATACTTGGACAGTGTAACAGCCCTACTCAGAGAATTGGAAGCTGCACTGCGGTTGGGTTGGATTTCTGCTTGATTCACCTTTGTGAGGATTCTCACACTAAAACCATCTAAAATTAGCTGTTTAGGAGATCTGGCGACCAATTCTGAGATCACGGCAAAAAGCGTAACCATGCGTTAAATAGAACATTTTCAAGACCATCCTACATCCGCCTACTTTTTCTTACCGTGACCGTCCCCACAGGTTCCAAGGCCTTGGAAAAACTGGTTTGCCCCATCGCCGATACTTCTTGTGTTCAACATTTACCCAACTTTTTTAAACATTTTTTGGAGACAACAATGACAACTTTAGCAGCAACCCGAGGCGAAGGTTCCCTCTATCACTTCAACCATGGTGACATTAACAATGGCACTCAAGACTACAAACATGGCGAAACTTATTTAGATGCCGGCGTGAAGATCGCAGGCATTGAAGGCAGTTACAGTGGGGCCTTTGGCACCGACGGTGACAACTTTGTAGCTTCTGGAAAGCTTTACGGCGAAGCCACGCTTTACGCCATTGGATTGGAAGCCTCTGCCACGACCCATAATGGCCTTGCCTCCGCGGGTATCCATGGCAGTTTTTGGTCGGGCGCTCGCGCTGGCGCATCAGCCAGTATTACCGCTGGCGCCGATGGATTGCACGCAGAAGCCAACGCCGGTGGTTTCGCAGGCGCTGTCTTTGAAGGCGGCGCGCACGCTCAAGTGGGCGGAATCGGCGGACATGCTAAAGGTCGTATTGGCTGGGGTGTGGCTGCACAAGCAGACCTCTCTGTTGGCTACAAAGATGGCAAGTTTTCTTTTAAAGCTGGTTTTTTGGTCGGACTCGGACCGTTGCTGGGTGGTGAGATCGGTTTCACCATCGACTTCAAGAAAATCGGCAGAGGCATCAAAAACGCGGCTAAAAAAGGATTCAATGCTTTGGTCAACGGTGCAAAAGCCGTGGGTTCCGGGATTTGCAAAGCCGCCAAGGCCGTGGGCAAAGCCGCCAAAAAAGCTGGCGAAGCTGTGGTGGACACTGTCAAAAAAGCTGGCAAGTCCATCAAAAAGAAAGCCAAGAAAGCCTGGAAGAAGATTAAAAGCTGGTTCTCTTAGTCCACAGTCCAACCCTGTGATAACACCAGAGGGCTCAAGCACATGAGCCCTCTTTTTTTTACGTACAGCGGAATGTCCATGGAAAATCTAACCCAAGCAGAAGTGGTCGCCAAAGGTCTAGAAGCGCTCAAGAATCTCGACCTTGAAAACGCCGAAAAATATTTCAACTACGGTCTACAGCAAAACGAATACTCCTCGGAGGTTCACTTGGGGTTTGCAAAACTCTATCTGCTTCAGCAGAAACTGGACGCTGCGCTGTTTTGGGCCAAAAAAGCCAGAGACCTCGCCGAAGACAAGGGCGATGCCTACGCCCTCATCGCCACCTGCCATCTCATGGCCAATCAAGTGGGCCAAGCCGTGAACTTGTTGCAAAAAGCGCTCAAAGATTCACCAGAAAACCCACAGGTGCTGAGTGGTCTGGGCAAGGCACTCATTCGAGCAGGAAAACATGCCGAGGCCAAACCCCATTTACTCAAAGCACTCGAAACCACCGATGCCCCCGAATTGGTGAACTATGATTTGGCCTTGGCATTTGCGGATGGGCCAGAAGACGTTTCTGATTTTGAAAAAGCCGTGGATTACCTCACGGCCTCCATCGAAGCCAATCCAGGCTTTGCGCCACCCTATTTCCTCCTCAGTCATATCAGCGTCAAACTTGAAATGGTTGACCAAGCCATCGAGATCCTCACCGACGGGTTGGCTTACAATCCCAACATGCTGCCCATGTGGGAAGAACTCCACGGGCTTTACATGACGGCAAACAAACCAGAAAAAGCCATGGTCCAAGCCATGGAACTGGTTTCACGAAGAGGCGACCCCACCGACTATATCCGTGTGGGCAATACCGCGTTGTTCAGCAAAGACCACAAAGGGGCTTTGCTCGCTTACAAACAAGCACATGAGCTCAACCCCAAAGACCCCACGCCCCTTCTCAACATGGCGCACGTACACCGGGTTCAACAAAACAAAAAACAAGCCATCAAATACTATCGTCAAACCGCTCAAATAGCGCCGCAGTGGCACAGACCCTTTTTGGGCATGGGATTGATCGCACTCCAAATCGACAAAAACCATGATGAAGCCCGCGACCATCTATTGGCAGCACTCAAAATCGCGCCCGAGGACCACGAGGTGTGCTTTTATCTGGCCCTCTGTGCACAAGAACAAAACAACGACACAGAATGCCAAAAATACGCGAAAATGGCGTTGGCCACAGCGAGATCTCCCCGAGAAGCGGCGCAAGCCCAGAATCTGCTCACCCCCGAGGTTCAAACACCGGAATAAACCCCGCTCAGCTTCCAAAACACTTGAACCCAGCGGCCCAATTCAGCTAAGTGTGACCTTCTAGGGAGGTCATCATGAACAAAGTTCAGCACGCTGCCGGCGACCATATTTTCAAACAAGGCGACCCCAGCCACCGCGCCTACCTCATCACCGAAGGCGAGGTTGAAATCATTCAAGAAAATGACGGCAACGCCATTCGCTTGGGCGTCTTGGGCCCCGGTGAGATCTTCGGAGAAATGGGTTTGGTCGAAGAAGCGCCACGTTCAGCGACCGCCAAGGCCACAAAAGATGTTTCTCTCGACGCCATCGACCATTACGAATTTATCGAACTGCTCAAAAACCGGCCCGCAGATTGCTTGGCTTATTTGCATTCACTTTTCGTTCGCTTGCGCAGCATGAATGCCCGGTTGGTCCACCATCCTGCGCCCGACAAGCCCACCTTATCCTCCGCTTCAGAAGTGCACTGCGTGGTCAAGCCCAACAGTGATGATGCCAAACAACTCATGCGCGAAGAAGGTTTCATGATCACCCGTCTTCCTTTCCGCGTGGGGCGCAAGTCGGAGAGCCCACTGGTTTCGAACGATTTGGCCCTGGACGACAAAAAACCCTATCACTTATCGCGTAACCACTTTGTTATCGAACGAAAAGACGGGCACGTGGTCATCCGTGACCGCGGCAGCTTTATGGGCACCCAAGTCAATGGCAAAAAAATTGGCGGCCACTCCTCTGAAAAAATTGCGTTCCTCAACCTGGGGCAAAACGAAGTGATTGCTGGGGGGCATGACTCTCCCTTTCACTTGGCCATTGAAATCATCGAAAACAAACCGTTGGACTAGATCTCAAAAATTCCACAATCCCGGTAAAATAAACGGTCTTTCCCTCGGATTTTTGACCGATAAGGGCGCCAGTTTGGCCTCCAAATGTATATTAATTCAGGAGAAGCATTTTTAGGCCGTTCCACCGAAGGAATGCGACCAAATCAGTGCTAAAGTAGGTCTCATGTTGCGTAAAAACCCTATCATTTTCCTTGTTTGCTTGACCATTTTGAACAGCTTGAGCGGTTGTGGCAATTTCGTCGCTGGCCCCCCGGAGCCACCCAAGACAGAACCCGCTTGTGTTTTTGACGCGGATTGCCCCAACAGCCAAAGCTGTGTGAACGGTGCCTGTGCGGGCGGTAATCTGCCCATCTTGGGTCTTGACGGGGGGCCCACCATCCCAGGCCCCAGTTCTTCCCAAGATGCCAGTGTCCCACAAGCCATCTTAGAACTGTCTGAATCCGGCGCCCTCGAATTCGGCGCACAACGTCTGGGCGTCAGCGTGGAACGTGCTTTACAACTTTCCAATGTGGGCACCCTCCCCTTAGACATTGTTCACATCGTCATTAACAACGACACCCAAAATGAATTCCAAGCCACCCCTTCAGGCACCCTCAACCAAGAACTCCGACCCGGCGAAGTGCTCGAGATGGTCATCGAGCATACCCCCAAAGATGCCACGGCCGATTTTGCCATGCTGCAAGTGGTGCATTCAGGGGCCGGAGGCATCGCTCAGCTCGAGTTGCAGGCGGAGTTCAAGGGCACTCCCGCGCTCTGGGCGGGGACGGATGTGTCCGACACCGAATCCACGCTGATCACTGAGCTAGATTTGGGTGAACTTCCGGTTGGCAGCGCCACCAGCAAAAAAATCTATTTGCGCAACATGGGCGCCATCGACTCCATCATTGCACTCACAGACTTCAACGTCTCCCCCATTACCGGCGCCTTCGATATCTTTCCCGAAGACCTCGAAGAAGATGTGTTCTTGTCTTCTTTTATTGAAAACTGTGACAACGATGCGGCTTGCCCCAGCTCCCATCCCATCTGTGACCAAAGCATTTGCTTTAACAACGAAGGGGAAGCAGCCTCCACCGTCCAAGTGGAAGTGTTCTTTGCCCCACAAGGCGAAGGTGAGCACGATGGCATCTTAAGCATTCTCGGCTATGACAACAACGATGAAGACGTGGCACATGACATCGCGCTTTCAGGTACCGGTCTGGTGGGCCAACTGGCGGCCGACCCCACCTTGGTGGTTTTTGATGATGCCTATATTGGCTACCCTCAACAACGAACGGTCACCCTCGAAAATGTGGGCCAGGCAGATTTAATCCTCACCGAACTCACTTGGGGAACCGGTTTGGCATTTGAAATAACCGGTCCTTCGTTGCCTTTAACTTTAACCCCCAATGCCGGTGTCGATGTGGTCATCGGGTTTCTCGCCAATGGTTTACCGGGCCTGGCCGAAGATGTACTCACGGCCACCACAGAAACGGAAGACGACACCCAAATCCAAGTTAGGGCGGATGTCACACCACCACCCGGCCTCAGCATTTCTTTGCTCGGTGAAGAAGACCTCGAACCCATTGACCTAGACACCACCCTCTCCTTGCCCAACACTTATCTGGGGCAACAAAAAGTTTCTTATTTGGTGATCACCAATACGGGCGACAGCCCATTGCGTATTGATGGCATCTCTTTTTCAGCAGACAGCTCTGAGAAGTTCAGTTTGGGCGCCATGCCCGCATTCCCCGCCACACTCACCGAGCCCTATCTGGCCAACGACGCGGGCCCCCTATCAGCTTCCGCGCCCACCGATGCAGGCATCGCAGGGGATGATTACCTGTTCATTCCTGTCATGTACCAAGGCGATGCGCTGAATGTGGATGACAGCGAAAACCTGGTGGCAGACCTGGGCACCCTAACGGTGACAAGCAGTGACCCGGCCAATGGCACGCTGCAGGTCAACCTCGATGCCCTCACCATCGACCCCCAACCTTTCTTTAACGACTTGACCCCATTTCCGCTCACCATGCCGCACACCAGCGAACCCACCACGCAAACCCTCACCATCACCAATGCGGGCTACGGGCCTCTGGTGCTGGACAATCTGATATTCCCCGAAGAATCTCCATTTGAACTGACCTTACCCGCCGACTTGTATGAGCCTTTAGATCGCAACGAAAGCCGTGACATTGCCATCACCTTCAATCCCACCGCTGCCACGGTGGTCGAGCATACCTTACAGCTCCATTTTATCTACGAACCCGAAAACCTTCGCGCCGACTTTATCCTGTCCGGTGAGAGCGAAATGGGGGTCATCACCTTCTCGCCGAGCGCCCTCGACTTCGGGCTTGTATTCATTTCACGCAGCCACGAACTGTCCTTCACCGTTGAAAACACCGGCAATGTGGATGTCCCCTTTGAAACCATCTCAATCGGCGGCGGCGACCATGCCAATGCGTTTGCTCTGGTCAACGCCCAAGACTGGCCAGACGGCACCGTGTTGGCTGTGGATGAATCACGCACCATGACCCTGCGTTACGCGCCTTTTTCGGGTGGGGCCACGGCGACCGTTCAAAACGCCCAAGTGAGTTTCATGATCGATGCGATCTCATCCTTCCCCCAAGAGGCCCATCCCCAAATGAACATCAATGGCAGTACCCAGTGGTTGCCCAGCGTCGCCGTATTTGATGACAGCTTGGGTTCGCGTCTCGACGCTAACGGGACGGTGAACTTGGATTTTGGAGACGTACCAATTGGCACCCAGCACGACAGCACCATTCGGCTGCGCAACCTGGGGCTGGGCGACCTCCACGTGGCACAAGCCTGTTTTCTTGATGTCATTTCTAACACGTGCTCAGAGCAAACAAGCTTTGCCCAGTTCACATTTTCACCCCTGGGCATCCCACCCGACATCCCATCCAACAATGACCAGCCCTATGTCATCACTTTTGCGCCTCAGACCATCACCTTAAATGGCGACGCACTTGCCACCACCTCAGCGGTGATGCGCATTGAAACCTACGACCCTGACACCCCGTACATCACAGTCAATTTGGTGGCCCGGCCCACCAATCCCATTTATTCTCAAAATCCCAACACCTATGATTTCGGCGGTATTTACCCAGGTCAGCTCAACACGTCCTCCGACCTGGTCATCACCAACACCGGCTATGGCGCCCTCATCATTGAGTCCATCGAACTCAGCGACTCCAGCCCCAACGATTTCGATCTGCCGAACTTCGACCTGCCGGTCACCCTACAGCACGACGATACTTTTACTTTCAATGTGGATTACACCCCCAACAATTATGCCGCTGACTCTGGCGCCATTGTCATCTCGTATTTTTCGGACATGGCCCGCCAAGGCATCATCACGATCACCGGCGAAGGCGAAAATTGCCCCGATGGCAAACGCGATATCAATGGCGACCCCCAAGATGGTTGTGAATGCGCACCCACCCCCAACCAAGGCAACACGTGCTTTCATCCGAACGCCAATACCGGATGCGACGCCAATGGCTACTGTGTTTTCGACAGCTGTCTGGAAGGATGGCACAACCTAGACGGCGATTTGGCCAATGGCTGTGAGTACCAGTGTACCCCGTTTTCACAGACCGATGTGCCCGACAGCCTGTTCTTGGACGCCAACTGCGACGGCATCGACGGTGACCTTTTAAGAGGCGTTTTTGTGGCCACCGACGGAAACGATACCCCCATTGCCAGCGGGGGCGGTACGGCCGCCAATCCCATGAAAACCATTTCTTATGCTCTGGATCAATCCAGTCTCACGCGCGATCACATTTACGTGGCCTCTGGCATTTATAACGAACAAATCGAACTCATGGACGGCGTATCCATTTGGGGCGGTTTTGCCCGCTCCATCAACCCCGAAAATGTAAACACCGGCGGATGGGATCGCTCCACCGTCTACACCACACAAATCAAGCACGATGAGGCCACCAGTGGCCGCGTGATTGCCATGAAAGCAGTCAACATCACGTCCACCACCACGGTGGGAGATTTAGACATCGAAGCGAAAACC
>MDTD01110889.1_pt1 | contig 15823 bp, 7 predicted proteins | sample 811221 | NCBI WGS metagenome assembly MDTD01 (sample SAMN05326646, study PRJNA326480) | marine metagenome | isolation source: seawater | place: Pacific Ocean: South West | collected 2011
CGATAACGCCAGGTTATTGATTTGCTGTCCTGCGTCGTTGTAGTAAAACTCGCGTTGCACTGCCCAGCCGGTGGCCTCCAGCAACCGGCTTAGAGAATCGCCAATGGCCGCGCCGCGGCCGTGACCCACGTGGAGGGGCCCTGTGGGGTTCGCACTGACAAACTCAACTTGCACCGGTTGCCCCGCGCCCGTATTGGAGCGCCCGTATGTTTCGCCAGCATCAAGAATGGTCTGGACAATGTCGGTTTGTTGGCTTTGATTGACGAAAAAATTGATAAACCCGGGGCCCGCAACATCACAGCGGTCGACAAGGTTGTTGTCAGGCAGTGCGGCGATAAGTTGAGTTGCGAGATCGCGCGGTGCCATGCCAGCACGCTTTGCCAGCACCATGGCGATGTTGCAAGACAGGTCGCCGTGGCTTGTGTCCCTCGGGCGATCTATTTGTGGTGTCGCGTCCGGTAATTCACCGAGTGCGCCGTCAGCAACCAATTTTTCCAGCGCTATGGTGATCAGCGCAGCCAATTCAGATTTCATGGTTTTCCTGTCAGGGTTTTTCCGCGGCGTTGGCGGAGCCGATGGCTATTATCGCCGACCGTTTGCCGTGGCTCCAGCGGAGGAAGTCACAAGCTTTTGCGACTTACAGGCTCTCATATGGATCGATGTCGACAGACCAACTCAGTCGATGACTATGACGTTTGGACTCAGCAACGTTTACTAGCGAAGCCATACTCGCCGCCAGCGCCGCACGACTCGAAGCGGTGAGGACAAGCTGACTCCGATATCGGCTTTTCCGGCGAGCCATTGCAGCGGGTAACGGTCCGATGAGTTGACAGCTTTTTGTAGAAGCAACATCGCGCTTTAAATGTTCTAAAAAGTCGAGACCTTCTTGCCTGCTCTGGCTGTCACAGCGAATAACGCCCAGTGCACCGAAGGGCGGCAGGCCCCCGCGTTGCCTTTGCGCGAGTAGTTCCGGTAGGGCCTTATCGTAGGGTCCCGCAAGTTGTTGCATCAACGGATGATCAGGGTGGCGGGTTTGAATCAGCACTTCACCGGGCACTTCCTCACGACCCGCGCGGCCACTCACTTGTGTCAGCAGCTGCAATAAACGCTCCCCGCCGCGGAAGTCGGGGCTGAATAGGAGCGCATCTGCATCGACGACTGCGACCAGCGCGACATGTGGAAAGTGGTGCCCTTTGCTAAGCATCTGAGTGCCGATCATCAGCACCGGCTCACCGTCCGACAGTCTCTTTATCAAGTTGGGCATCGATTCACGGCCTTGCATCGTGTCACTGTCGACGCGCACGACGGGAAACGCAGAGAAGCGATCATTTAAAAATGCTTCGGTCTGCTGTGTGCCGATGCCGGTGCCGGCCAGTCGGCGGCTGCTACAGTGGGGGCAGGATCGGGGCAGTGAGCTCCGTCTGTCACAATGGTGGCAATGCAGACCTGCCGGCGTTCTGTGCAGCGTCATGCGTGCGTCACAATCCGGGCAGCCGCTGGTCCAGCCGCAGTCGTGACACACCAGTGCGGTGGCGAAGCCGCGCCGATTCAGGAAGACCAGAACCTGATGCCCAGCGGACAATGTCGAATCAATTTTTCCTACTAGCTCGGCCGATAGGCCGGCGGACAGATCCAATCCGCTGATGTCGATTTGTCGTTGCGAGGGAAGGGATCCTTGTCCAGCACGCTGTGTTAACTGGTGACAGTGGTAACGCCCTTTATCAGCGTTATACCAGCTCTCTAGGCTGGGTGTGGCAGTCCCTAGTAAGACCGGGCAGTGCTCGAGCTGGCCACGTTTAATGGCGATATCGCGTGCGGAATAGCGAAATCCATCCTGCTGCGCAAAGGCGGCGTCATGTTCCTCATCGACAATGATGATTCCAAGGTGTTGAAGCGGTGCAAAGACTGCGGAGCGTGTGCCGAGGATAATGGCGGCTTTGCCGCGCCGCGCCGCAGCCCACACGCGATCGCGTTCTAAGTCGCCCATGCCTGAGTGGAGTGCGAGCACGGGAGCATCGAATCGCGCCTCAAAACGTGCCAAGGTCTGGGGAGTCAGCACAATCTCAGGAAGTAGCACAAGCGACTGTTCGCGCCGCGCCAGACACGCCGCAATAGTCTGCAGGTAGACCTCAGTTTTTCCGCTCCCGGTTACGCCGTGCAGTAAATGGACAGCAAATTTTCCTGCGTCGGCGGTGACTTTCTCTATTACTGATTGTTGTTCGCTGTTGGGGGGTAAGGGGGTGGAGCGCATACACCATCGATCAGTCTGAGACAGTTCAGTCTCCTTAGCAAGCCTGTGGTCGATCAACGCTCTTATAACGGGCCGGCTGAAGCCGGATTGCGTCAAGTCTGAAAGAGTTGTTGTTCCATGTCGGAGCATCGCAATCAGAGCCGCCTGCTTGGGGGCGCGATGCGGAGCGTTCTGTGGCAAAGCAAGCCCTTTCTTCGTCAGGGTGAGCGCGGCGATATCCGTGCCGCGTTCGGCGCGCCCACGCCGTTCACTTGGTGACAACCCTAGCGGCAATACCTCGCCGACAGGATGATGGTAGTAGCCTGACGCCCAGGTTAGCAGCGCTAGCAGCGGCCTGGTGAACAACGGCTCAGTATCCAGCACTTCAGAGACCGATTTCAATTTGGTGTCGCTGACTGTCGACTCGGAGGCAGTCGACAGCAAAACGCCTGTAATCAGGCGTTTTCCAAAGGGCACCTGAACTCTCAGGCCAGGTAACGCGGTGCCATGCCAGTCTGCGGGCGCTCGATAGTCAAAATAGCGTCTGAGAGGGGTGGGCACAGCACAGCGCCAGATCGGCTGATCGGGATTTTTTTCCGCAGGATGATGGGTCAAGGTCTGCTCGGCGTACTGTCTCTCGACGCTAGTCTACTAGAGCATGGCATTTGGCGTATTCCATGTTGCTATCGGTGCTCGCTCTGGTATGATCCGCGATCTTTTCCGCAACGAAGATCGGTGACAGAGGTTCGTATGAAGCCCGATATCCATCCCGAATACAGGGAAGTGTTGTTCCACGACACGTCGTCTGACACCTTTTTTATCATTGGATCAACTGTCGCAACCAGCGATACCAGGGACTATGAGGGGCAAACTTATCCCTACATGTCGTTGGATATTTCAAGTGCTTCACATCCGTTTTACACGGGCAAGCAGAAGGTCGCGCAGAGCGATGGTCGAGTCGCTAGGTTTAATAAGCGGTTTGGTGATCGTAGTTTGAAAAGCTGATCCTCCAACTTTTGTGTCAGAAAATCTGTTCGACACTGCCGTTGCCTAGTTCCCCACCAAAATCGCTCTGCCAATCCGGCAGAGATTCCTCAAGAAAGTACTCCAACAAGCTATTGTCAGGTTGCCCCTTCACCCGCAGCCCTGAGTCGCGATCAACCCGAAGTCGGACTATACCCGGAGGCATTGGCGGTGCGGGCTGGGGTGCTGGCAGTGCGGCGCGCATGAAGTCGATCCAGATCGGCAGTGCTGCGGTACCTCCGAATTCGCGTCGGCCAAGCGGACCATAGTCATCGAAGCCCACCCATGTGGTGGTAATTAGATCCCGGTTAAAACCCGAAAACCAAGCGTCGCGCGGACCGTTTGTAGTGCCGGTTTTCCCGGCAATGTCCTGGCGTTCTAGTATCCGCGCCCTGCGCCCCGTGCCTCGCTGGATGGCATCGCTGAGAAAAGTTGAGATGATGTAGGCCACCCTGGGGTCCATGACACGTTCCGCAGCTCTAACTTCAGGTACCTTAGCGCCGAGGATGTCTTCCATACGGACCTCCTCAATGGTTGAAGGAGAATCGTCAAGGCAATCGGAGCACGCTACTAGTGGATCGGCCGCATAGACAATTTCCCCTTTGGCATTCACGATGCGGTCGATTAACCAGGGCTCTACCTTGAATCCCTCGTTGGCGAGAATCGCATACCCCGTCGCAACCTCAAGCGGCGTGAAACTGTGTGTGCCTAGTGCCAGCGTTAGATTGGCTTGTATGTCCGTGATGTCAAACCCCAGTGATTCAATGTAACGAATGAACGATCTAACGCCCACCCTCTGCAACACGCGAATCGATACCAGATTCCGCGAGAAGGCCAGTGCCTCTCTGAGGCGTGTGGGTCCATAAAACTTGCCGCTGTCATTTTCTGGCCGCCAGATCTCTGCCGCGGCTAAATTGTCCAGCACAACTGGAGCGTCGTTGATGACGGTTGATGGTGTAATGCCCGCTTCTAGCGCGCTGGCATAAAGGAAGGGCTTAAAGTTGGATCCTGGTTGTCGCTTTGCCTGCGTAGCGCGATTAAACTTCGAAAGCTCGAATCCCATGCCCCCGACGAGCGCCCTGATGGCACCATGTTTTGGGTCCAGTGATGCAAGCGCCGATTGCACCTTTGGTACCTGTGTCAGGTGCCATCCGTCGGCGGCTTCTCGAATTCTAATCAGGTCTCCTAGAGACAGCAGTTCACCTGTATTTTCTGCTGGCGCCGCCGTCTGATTAACCGATCGATAGCGTCGTACTTTATTTAGCTCACCTTCCCAAGCCAGACGAATACTTTCGCCCGTTTTGGTCAATACTGTCGCGCCGACCTCGTCCACGGCAGTGACTACAGCGGGCGGGAGTGCCGCAATTACCGGCATTTCGTGCAATGCCTCCCGCCATCGTGTGAGTGTTTGTTCCTTCGTTTCGTCTTCGCGGGGGGCAAGACGCCGCTCAGGCCCTCTCCAACCGTGACGCCAATCGTACGTCCGCAGTCCATTCAGTAGCGCGTCATGAGCTGCCTGTTGCAGCTTGGAATCGACTGTGGTGTATACCACATAGCCATCGTTATAGGCTGCTTTGCCGAAACGATCGACCATTTCTTGGCGCACCATTTCCGCCACATAGTCTGCATCGACCTCGACAACCTGACCGAAGAAAGCGGCCGTGACCGGAGCGTTTTGCGCGATTAGCATCTCTCGCTCGTTGATCATTCCTAGATTGGTCATCCGACCAAGGATCCAGTCCCGGCGTATTTTTCCTTTTTCTGGGTTGCTAAGAGGGTTGTTGCGAGAAGGCGCTTTAGGGATGCCCGCGAGCATCGCGTGCTGCGCTAAATTTAACGCAGCCAAGGGTTTGCCGTAGTAAGTCTCGGCAGCGGCTTCAAATCCATAAGCGCGGTGTCCCAAGAACACTCGATTTATGTAAAGCTCAAAGATCTCTTCTTTGCTAAACCTCGCCTCGATTTCGAAGGCGAGCAGGATCTCTGTAAATTTTCTGAGAAAGGTTTGATCTAGCGTGAGGAAGTAATTGCGTGCGACCTGCATTGTCAACGTTGAACCGCCGCTGCCTTTCTTGCCGGTCAAGATCAGCTCAGAAACTGCTCTCAAGAGGCTTAGCGGCTCGATGCCGTGGTGCTCAAAAAAACCGTCATCCTCGGCAGCCAGCAACGCATCGACGAAGCTTTTGGGGATTTCAGCGAACTGGAGTGGTTTTCTTTTTTGCTCTCCGAATTGGCCGATTAAAGCGCCGTCGCCACTCAGCACGCGCATCGGCGTGCGCAGTGTAATGTTTCGCAACGCACTTTCTTCCGGGAGCTTGGGGCTGAGGTAAAGATACAGGCCTGCCATCCACCAGATCCCTGCGCAGGCGATTAAAGCGCCGTATTGGATCATTTTTCGGGCTTTCGGCACGTGGATTCTCCGAAATGGTGGTGTGAAGTGTAAACACACGTCGGGACAATATTTACCTGCGCAGCGCGGATCTCATGCTGGTCAGGCGAACATATCAGGGCTTTTGTAGGGATTTCAGACAAATGAAGCTGTTAAGTGACCTTTTACCGACTTTGATCAGTAAATATGAGGCGTTAAGACCCATTATTTTTTAAAAATCTTTTTCGGAGTAAGGCGTTATACCCAAAAGTACGCTTGATGACAGTATTTTGCTGGATATGATTATTAATCAGAACCCGTTGGGAGATTATGTATCTAGGGTAGAGTCAGGCCTGATGCCGACGAGCTAACACTCAACTGCCCGCATGGGTGTTGGTAGAGGATACTGAGTCGCTCAGGCTGGGGGATGTTTTTAAAAATGAGGTGTCCAACAAGTTTGAGAGAGTGCTCCTGCTCAATGATCCTTCCTTGTTAGGTGGTCTGTCCAATAGCAACGCAAAAAACCGAGATATTGATTTTCATTACGTCCAGAATTCTCTCTGAAGTCCTAGTGAATTGAGCGCGCGGCGATGGCCAAAAGTGACAAAGGCGAAGTGTTGTTCATGGTTGGGCCAATGGGTTCAGGAAAGTCTACTGTGGGTCGACATCTGGCAGAGCTCCTGGGCTATGGCTTTATAGACTCTGATTCTGAGATCGAAGCTCGAGCAGGTGCTGACATCCCATGGATTTTCGATATTGAGGGTGAGGCGGGTTTTCGCCGACGCGAGGCTGCAGTGCTGAGAGACCTCGCCAATAAGCGGCATGTGGTGATCGCAACTGGGGGTGGTGCGATCTTGGCGGAGCAGAACCGTCAGGTTATGGCAGTCAAAGGTTTGGTCATTTTCCTTAATGTCTCGGTCGCACAGCAGCTGAAACGCACCGGGTCTGGAGACGGCCGGCCCCTCCTGCAGACGGGTGATCGTGAGAGAACATTAAAGAGGCTCATGGCAGAGCGTGGGCCGCTTTACAGCGCTCTGGCAGATGTCATGATCTCTGGTAGCGAAGGGAACGTTCGCAAAGTCGCTCAACATATTCAAACGCAATTGTATGAGCGAGGCCTGATATCCTCTTATACCGACTGATACGCCCACCGAGATGCAGCTATTTATGTTTGACGCTTTGCACACCCTTAATGTTGATCTTCATGCGTCGACGCAGGATCGCAGCTACCCGATTAGTATCGGTCGTGGTTTCATAGGCAGTGAGAAGTTTTGGGCACCTGTGGTCGCGGGCAGAGGCGTTGTGCTGGTCACCGACGATCGGGTTGGACAAATTTACGCAGCGACCCTAAAAGCTTCGCTGGGCGCCGTATCTCAGCTGACGGAAGTGGTGCTCCCTGCCGGTGAGGCGTATAAAAAGCTCTCTTCGATACAGACCATTCTGGATGCCGCGCTGGCAGACAAGCACGAACGCGGCAGTTTGTTTATCGCCTTGGGTGGAGGCGTTGTGGGTGACATGACGGGCTTTGCGGCAGCCTGTTTCCTGCGCGGCGCAGACTTCGTTCAGGTTCCCACCACATTATTGGCTCAAGTGGACTCCTCTGTAGGCGGCAAGACCGGCGTGAATCACGCGATGGGCAAAAATTTGATTGGTGCGTTCCATCAACCACGGCATGTGGTAATTGATCTTGAGACGCTCGCGAGCCTCGCGGATCGCGAATTCGCTGCTGGCCTCGCCGAGGTCATTAAATACGGACTGATTCGCGATGCTGCCTTTTTTGATTGGCTCGTTGAGAACGTGCGACACTTAAAGGCTCGCGACAACGAAGCGCTGGCATTTGCCATCAAGCGCAGCTGCCGTATTAAAGCGGATGTTGTGGCAGAGGACGAGCGAGAGGTAGGCATTCGCGCACATCTGAACTTCGGACATACCTTCGGCCATGCAATCGAACGCTTGCAGGGCTATGGCGGGTGGCTTCATGGCGAGGCTGTCGCAGCGGGTATGGTAATAGCAGCTCAAATTTCTGTTGCTCGTGGCAGTCTTGATGAGATGGCGCTGCACAAGTTATTGCTGTTTAACGAGGCGTTTGGCCTCCCCACTGGGCCTCCGGCGGATATTCTGGCGGCAGACTTTCTTGAGGCCATGACCAGCGATAAGAAAGTGACCTCAGGGAAAATTCGCTACGTTCTGCTAAATAAGCTAGGAGAAGCAACCATAACTGACCGCGTGACTGAGCAGGAAATCGTCGACGTCATATCCCTTTATTCAACATAAATGCAGCCAACGAGCCGTCTTATGCCTTCCTTGCGCGAGCCGCGGTTAAACGATTAATAGGACTAGTTGTTAGTCAGTCTGCTAATAAACGTCTCGTAGGTATCGCTTTCGGAGTTTTAATTCTCTGAGGTATTCACCGGCCGAATCTAAGCCGTTTCCGGACTCATTTGAAATGACCTGCAACAGTGCATTCTCTACATCAGGCGCCATGCGTTCAGCATCGCCGCAGACATAAAAATAAGCGCCCTCCTCTAGCCACTGATATAGAGACTTACTGTTCTCGACCATCCGATCTTGGACGTAGACTTTCTCTTGCTGATCTCTAGAAAATGCGAGATCTAATCGATCTAACAAGCCTTTCTCCAACCAGTCTGTGATCTCTTCCTCATATAGGAAATCACAATCCCTATGTTGATCCCCGAAGAAGAGCCAATTTTTACCTTTGGCGCCGGTTGCTCCACGCTCTTGGAGAAAAGCCCGAAAGGGAGCGATTCCAGTGCCAGGGCCCACCATTATGATTGGTACATCATCGTCATCAGGGAGTCTAAAATTATTGTTTTGTGTAAAGAAAATTGGATTTGGATGACCGATATTGACTCCGTCAGCAAGCCATGTAGAGGCGACTCCTCGGTGCTCGCGATTCGCTTGCATCCACCTGACGCCAGCGATGGTCATATGTACCTCATTCTCGTGTACTAGCTGACTAGATGAAATTGAATAAGCTCGATGCTGCAAGGGTTTAAGAAGATCAACAAACTCGCTCACCTCTAGAGGGTAGTCAAGTTCTATGCTTAAAAGATCTAAACAGTCTTTACCCCATAGAAATTTATCCTTTGCGACTTTGTTGTCGCTCCGATGGAGAGACTTCAATTCAGACCGCTTTGCCCGATTAGCTATCTCTGTTACGAGTTTCTTTGTAGGCGTAACTATTTCAAATTGAGTTTTCAAGAGCGTGTTCAGAGTGCTATCAAAGCCCTCTACTTCTGTGTCAGGCGAGAATTCCAGCTTGGCAAGAATTGAGTCAACAAGATCAGAGTGATTTTGTGGAACGATATTGAGTGCGTCACCTGGAGCATAAGTGAGGCCACTAGCCTCTAGGTTTAGAGAATAATGGCGGACCTCTTTTTTCGACCCTTTTCTGGATAACAATCGGCTGTCCAGAAGTACTGATTGAAAGGGATTTCTTTTAGACCACTGATGGGTCTTCTTTTTTACTTCGGAGCGTTGTTCGCTAGTTGGGACACTGGCTAGCTCCAACCCAGAATCCGTCGGAGACTTGCTTTTAATAATCGGAAGTAATTCTGAAATCCAACTGCCAGCCAGTTCTTCATAATCTACGTCACAGTCCTGCCTTTCCGCTAATCTCAAGGCGCCCAGTTGCTCGAGCCTAGTGTCAAGTACCTTCGCAGCTTGGCAAAACTCGTCGTAGTCAGTATCTCCTAATCCCAAAACCCCAAAGTTTAAATTCTCTAGTCTCGGCGCGGTGGTTGCAGATAGCTCCTCCCAAAAAAGCTCTGCGTTGTCAGGCATTTCGCCCTCACCATGTGTGGACACAACAAAAATTGCATTTTCAACTTCTTGCAGTGTGCCCATAGAGGTTGAATTTAAGTCAGAGAGAACAGTCGTAAACCCCAGGCTCTTTGCGGCCTCACAAGTTTCTTCTGCCACTAGCTCGGCATTTCCAGACTGAGAGCCAAATAACACGTGCAATGGCTTAGTGCTGGCGCCTTCTTCTTGAGTATTTTTGGCGTCTCCGGCCAGCTGAGTGCTTAAGCCCGCTAAAAAGCCTGTCAGCCAGGCTTGCTGCTGATCGCTGAAGGGAGCATCTGCGGGGAAGTCAGGAGCTTTCATGTGATTAGGGTGCCCCTGAGGCCATCACTCTCTCAGGAACCACCTCACCAGCAAATAACTTTTCGAAGCAGGGCACCGCTCCGAGCCGCTCTGTATTCTTTGCATCCTGACAAAGGATCCAGCCGTATGTGGGATAACTGTCTATGGATCTCACAGTCCTCCTAGTCAGGGCTTCTTTAAAATCGGACATACGTTTATGGGCAACTAAAGACGCAAGTTGCAAGTCATCATAGCCTGCTAAGGCTGCTTTAGCGTGTTTAGTGAGCCGCGTCTCTAGCTCAAAATCCTCTGTCATTATAAGATTTCGCGTAACTCGCTCCAACTCGGCTTTGTTTGCGGAAAGCTTTCGTTGCCTGGTGATCTGTTGAGCTAGGTCTAATACCGTCCAACTGTTAACAAGCTGAAACATCTTTCTGCTATCGTTCTCTTCTCTACCCGGGGATACTCCGTCCAGAACATTCGAAGACTCCTTCCATGCTTTCTTGAGTCTGAGTATCTGTCCTCTAGCAAGGGCTTTAGACACTTCATCCACGAGCTCTTTGCGAGTTTTGACCGCGAGTATTTTATCGGCGTCTTGATACTGCAGCAGTGACTTGGGCATTATCCAGTAGAAATTCTTTGATTCTTTCTCCCAATTCTTTAGCAAGTGGTTCGCCAGTGATGATGAAGTTGCGTCGACGTGCTGCTGCAAAAGCGTTTGCACAGTGATGCGGAAAACTTCACCCATAGTGTCTTCTTGAATCACGGGGCCAAAGAGAACTGAGTCATGACTTACGGAGTCGCTGAGTGCACCACTAGGGTCATACTGGAAAGCAAAGCCGCCGGACATACCATTACCAAAACCTTTGGAAAATTTCCCCAGATTGAGCACTGTGCCGTTGGTCATATATTCGCAGAAAAAGTCGCCCACTCCCTCCACTACAGCAGTCGCACCTGAGTTCCTCACCGCGAATCGGTCTCCCGCCTGACCCCTTACGAAAAGTCGACCGCCTGTAGCTCCGAACAAGGCAAAGTTGCCAATTAAAACATTTTCTTTGAGGTCCTCAGAGGCGTCTTCGTGCGACCATTGGATTACCATTTCTCCGCCGCAGGCACCTTTACCCACACCATCATTGCAGGTTCCAAAGTGTTGCAGCCGCATGCCATCGTTGCAAAAAACGCCGTAACTCTGTCCCGCAGATCCGCATGTGCGTATTGAGAGAGTGTTTGGGGATAAAAATCTTCGACCACGGTCATCTTTCAGAGCGCTCGGAGTTGTTTTTCCGCTCCGATCATAATTTAGCCAGCGTTCTATATCGGTCGACAGCCGCCCACCAACGCTTTTATGCCGATTAGTTAAGTTAAAAATTTGACTGGTATAGGAAATTCCTCCGCTGGAGTTCAGGGTTTCCAGCGCTTCTCCAAAGAATTTTTCGTCTAAATCATAATTGCACTCTAAATAAGTAGGATCTGGCACCGCAGTCTCACTGATATTGACCAACATTGCCCTCATATTAAGGTGGCCAACCGAGGAAGGGTGGTCCAACAGATGTAGCAAATCAGCTCGACCTCTAGCTTCATCAAGAGATTTGAAACCTAAACGAGCTAATATTTCTCTGACCTCGTGCGAAATGTTTAAAAGATATTGAGCGAGAGCTCGGGCATCTCCGTCAAATGCTTCCTCGTTGGTAGTCAGTCCAGCTGGACACTTAATATTGCAATTTTTAGCCATAACGCACTTAAGCATCATTAAAGCAGTCGTCCCAAACTCAAATGAGTCGGCACCAAGCAAACTCGCCTTGACCACATCCGAACCGGTTTGCATTGCGCCGGAACAGCGCAGAGTAACTTTTTGCCTTATGCTATTAACGCAAAGGGCCTGGTGAACCTCAGCTATACCTAACTCTGCGGCCCTGCCAGTGTACTTCAGGGAAGTCACTGAGGCAGCGCCGGTGCCCCCTGTGCTGCCTGCTACATTGATAACATCTGCGCCTGCTTTCGCGACGCCAACGGCTATAGTTCCGATACCCTCGGAACTTACTAGTTTCACGATGACCCTTACTCTAGCGGCTTTGGCGTCGTGAATTAATTGACCAAGATCCTCAATCGAATAGGTGTCATGGTGTGGTGGTGGCGATACCAGCTCAACGCCGGGGGTGCCCCCCCTCGCCGCGGCGATCTCCACTGTAACTTTTGCGGCCGGGAGCTGGCCTCCCTCGCCGGGCTTTGCTCCCTGGCCAATTTTTATCTCGATCTCCTCGAGATTGGGATCAGCCAAGTAACCGGCCCAAACACCAAAACGCCCTGACGCAAATTGTTTTATGCGGCTGGAGCGAATAGTGCCGTACCTAGAGATGTGCTCTCCACCTTCGCCACAATTCGACATTCCACCCACCATGTTAATGCCATGGGCGACAGCTTCATGAGCCGGGGCCACTAGCGCACCGTGAGACATAGCACCAGATGCCAATCTAGGAGTGATCTCTGACGCAGGCTGCACCATTTCAAGCGGGATTGATTGTGGCGCGGCTTTTACCCGAGAAACGTAGTCAAGAGCCTGCCCAGAGACAGCTAAATGAAGCCCTCGCTCAGAGACGTGTTTGCGTAAAATTGCGTTACTGAAACGCTCGACAAAAGAAGTGCCTAAAGCTTCTAGTCGGTCGGTACTCCACTCGCTAGTGCCACAGAAGTTAAGTAAAAACTCACCATCATCTTCCTCAACCACCTCGAGGCCTCTGATGAAGAAGGTTAGATTGCCGGCCCGATTGAAGCGCATCAGTTCTTGCTTAAAATCAGTCGCCGTGTGCAGTAAGGAAATATCACCTGGAAAAGAAAGAACATCTCTAAGCGCCGCGGGTCTGCGCAAACGTTCCGTCGCCATTCCTTCTGCGAAACTCCTATATCCGGGCGTTATCTCAAAATTGTCAATGTCCTCCTTCGACAGATAATCGAAACTAGTATTCACGTACCCCTCATCACTAATGCCGAGCGCTTCGGTCATTTTGTTAAGGGTCAGAAGTCTTAGGGGCCTTGCGCTGTCGTTTTCCTCTATTTCTTTTTCGAAACCGAGACCTTCTTCAGTGAGATTTACAAATTCTCGAACAGCTCTGGTACCAAAAGAATGCCCCGCACCATCAGCGCGCTCCTTAAAAAGGCCGAGCACTGGGAGATCGTCCATATTTGACACGGACAACGCACGTTGATGCCAATCTAGAGCCGACCGGGCTATTCGATCAAAGTGTACGCCACCAACTGGAGCCCGCATGTTGGGGAAATAACACTTCAGAACCGGATCGCTAGTATCAAGAAAGTTTGGCTCGAAAAATTCACCACCTGAATAGCTCTCAACCGTGCAAAGCCCAACTTTGCCCATGGTTTTCATAAGCGCTTTTTCTGCCGCTTTTGCAAAATTTGCATAGGCAGCATCTGGATCGGAGGGTGAAGTTTCCTCTGCGCGCATTTGGACGGCAAGGGCGTAAACTGCGCTCGCCCCAAAGCCCAGTGAGCAGGCAACATGATGTGATGACTTGATTTGCCCACTCTCCACAATTATTGAGACTTTAAGTCGAAGCCCTTCTTCGATGAGTTTTTGATTTACTGCTGCGACTAACAGAGTCATTGGGAGCGCCGCCATATGGCGAGAAATTTTCCTGTCAGAGAGAATGGCAATGCCGCCCGATTCTCTAGCAAAGTTCACGACCCTTTGCGCGATATGGTCAAGTTCACTGACAATGCTTCTCTCATTCTTAAAGTCACTCTCCGTGTTGACTGCAAAAAGCGCATCAAAAACTTTGTGGGGTGTAACGCTCTGAAGACGAATAGTTTCAATCGTCTTTAAATCTAGAATGGGTGAATCAACTACTAACTGCTTAGAGCCGGTCGGCCCCAGCAAAGGTTTCTCTCCTAGAGCCACCCTCAAAGTCATGCCGTCCGCTTCCCTTATAGAATCCAGTGGTGGATTTGTTACTTGGGCAAAGCGCTGGCTGAAATACTTTGCAACACCTCCTTCCTGATCGTTCAGCGCGTTGATAGCCGTGCCGTATCCCATGGCAGAAACTTTTTCGGTCCCAAAAGACAGCATTGGATCCAATAAAAATTTAAAGCTATCTTGGTTGTGCGAATATGCAACGTACCTGGCGGCATTATTTAGCTCTCCCCGGTATCTGCCTTCTTCTAGGCATTTTGTATCACTGGGTTCAGATAGCTCGCTAATATGAGTCTGCGCCTCCTTTAGTGCTTGTCCGTAATCTCGTTGTTTTGATAGTTTTTCTAGCGCATCAACAGTCCTATAAATCTTTTTCTCTTCATGGTCGTAATACATCATTCCCCCAGCCTCGATGCGGCCTAGGCTAATGATTTGTTCTTTGGGAAATTGGACTTGCCCTGCTTCGGACATTACAGCCAGGTATTCGTCTGTCTCGACCGAGCGAAGAGGTCGCAGCCCTAGGCGGTCTAATCTCGCGCCAATAATTCGACCATCTCCAAAAATGACCGCCGCCGGACCGTCGTTCTTTTCTTCATAAAGAGAAAAGTATTCGAGCATGTTTTTAACCGATGGCGACAGACTTTTGTCGTTCTCCCAAGCTGGCGGCATCATCGACACTACCGCTGAGACTAAATCGACTTTCCCCTCATGAATTCGGAATCCTAGTGTCTGATCGAAGCGACTGCTGTCCGATTGACCTTTTGGCCTAGTAATGTGGCGTTTGCGAGCCTTCGCTTCAGCAACTTCAGACAATCGGTTTTTCTTATCAGTGTTTAATTCTCCATTGTGCGCCATATGCCTGAAAGGTTGAGCCATAGAAGGATGAGGATCTGTATTCGTGGAAAAACGCGTGTGAAAAAACAAAGTATGAATACAGTGGTCTGATTCGGAGAGATCCAAAAAGTATGGAACGAGCTCCCAAGAATTAAGCCGCCCTTTCAGTACTTGTGTTTGTGAGGACATAGAAAGCGGATATAGACCCTCAAGGCTCTCGTTTTGATAAGCATGAGACTCGATCTTTGTGAGCGTGTTGTAGATTATCGAGTCAAAGTCGCTATCTGCCCTAGAGTCAGCCAGTGTGAAGATCCACTGAAAAATGGTCAGCTGAAGGTGTCTACCTCGCGGCTCGATCGCTTTTGTATCTACCGGCAGTTCCCTCCTGAAAATAACTTTCAGGCCACTGTCGTGCAGTAAATTTTCGACCGTCTCGATTGCAAGGGTGTGTGACGCTTGATCTGTAGGAAGGAAATAATTACCTACGCCATATTGGCCATGTATGAGAGTTTGAGAAGTCAGTCGTGAAAAAAATGAATCGCTGAGGTCTATGCATATCCCGGCCCCATCCCCTACTCCTGTGGAAGACATTCCACCACGGTGGGGAACTGCACACAGCGCTTCGTGACCCTTACGAATGACATCATGGGTCTGCTTCCCGTCTTTTCGGGTAATAAAACCAACGCCACAGGAGCTATGCTCCACGGAGTGGTCATAGAGCAACTCCTGTGTTGTTTGGAGCTTCTGTGTGCCTTCTTGTTGTATCATTTATGATATTGCGCTGCTTGATAGAAACTAAGGGTCATCTACTGCAACCAAATGCTTGATTCGTAATTCTTAAGGTGTTCGGCTGCGACAGTGTTAATATTAACAAATTGCTTCGTATTTTGAGCACTTAGCATATTGCAATACGCATTGCCGCTTTATTTGGTTGTGTCCCAAAAACGGCGGGTCACTGAATCGCACATGACCGTTAAAGGGCTCAAAAACCGTTTCGCTGCTGTTTCTGATTTTACGCTGCCGAGAGGTAAGGCCAAGTGATATGGCGCTACAATCTGCCGGCGTTGGTTTATAAACTAATGATATTGAGGAATATTAAGCAAATTCATACTGCACGTAGAGTTCGCTTTGTCACGGTATCCTGCCCAAATAATCCTTCAATGTTCGGATGTCATGCGATATCGAGGGTTCGTTGATCGACCCCGAGTTTAAGGGTCTTTGGTTACTGGCAGCGTTCCGCTATCTGAAGGGAGGTGGATCACTTTAAAAAATATAACTCTTCAGAGTTTATGCAACGCGCAGCGTCGACAATTGGGAGAGGTAAAACCCTGGTTGTGTGTGA
>MDTD01025786.1_pt1 | contig 15820 bp, 11 predicted proteins | sample 811221 | NCBI WGS metagenome assembly MDTD01 (sample SAMN05326646, study PRJNA326480) | marine metagenome | isolation source: seawater | place: Pacific Ocean: South West | collected 2011
AGAAATATATTAATGACATTGCTGCTGCTGGCCCTAAATCAAATTGACCTAAAGCCATTTTTACAAGATCAATTGATAAAAATGCCGTTGCATTGCCTGGGCCACCGCCTGTCAAAACAAATGGCTCTGTATAAATCATAAAACTATCCATAAATCTTAATAAAATAGCAATTGTTAAAACTTTTTTCATTTTTGGTAATTCAATTTTTGTAAATACTGCCCACCTGCTTGCACCATCAATTTCTGCGGCTTGATAATATGCAGGTTGAATCGATCTAAGACCAGCATAAGAAAGTAGTACAACAAGTGAAGTCCAGTGCCAGACATCCATTAATATCGTAGTAAACCAAGCATCACCTGATTGTTGGGTAAAGTTATAATCAAACCCTAAAGCATTTAATGTATGACCCAAAAAACCAATATCTGGTAAAGCAAATATGTTCCACATTGCGCCTACTACGTTCCAAGGTATTAATAGAGGCATAGACATAAGGACAAGACATACTGGAACTCCTAATCCCTCTTTAGGCATTGATAAAGCAATAGCTATACCTAGTGGTATCTGAATAAACAAAATTATGAAAGTAAATAAAAATTGTCTTCCTAAGGCAGCATGAAATCTTTCAGAGAGCATAATTTGCTTAAACCACCTAGTTCCTTCCCACATAAAAACATTATTACCAAAGGTTTCTTGAAAAGCATAGTTAACCACCGTCATTAGAGGAATGATTGCATTAAATGCAACTAAAACAAAAACTGGTATAACAAAAAACCATGCTTTCTGATTTATTGTTTTATTCATTCAATAATCCAATCATCTCCATACGCAAAAGTATAATCTTTTTTAAAATTTAAAAAAGCTGAGCCTGATGGGATCGACTCATTCGATTTAGCAATAATCTTTATTTTTCCACTACCGCTTACTGTATCTACAATTTTATGTCTTCCAGTATTACTTATAGATAAAACCTTAACTGGGATACCATCTTTACTAAATGAGATAAATTCAGGTCTAATACCTATTTCTGTTTTTAAAAAACTATTCTTTTTGATATTTTTGTGTGTTTCAATCTTTTGTCCATTTAGGATAACATTTCCATTTTCAATCTTACAAGGAAGTACATTCATACCTGGTGAACCAATAAAATAACCTACAAATGTATGTTTGGGTTTTTCAAATAATTCTACTGGTGTACCAGTTTGAACAATCTGTCCCTCATGCATCACAACAACTTGGTCAGCAAATGTTAAAGCCTCGGTTTGATCATGAGTAACATATATCATGGTTCTATTAATTTTTTGATGTAGTTCTTTAAGTTTAGATCTAAGAATCCATTTTAGATGCGGGTCAATAACCGTTAAAGGCTCATCAAACATAATTGCATTTACGTCAGACCTGACTAATCCTCTTCCAAGAGAAATTTTCTGTTTACCGTCAGCAGTAAGGCCAGATGCCCTATTGTTTAATGTTTCAGAGAGTTCAAGCATTTTTGCTATTTCTTGAACTTTTGAATTTATCTGTTTTTCATCTACATTTCTATTTCTTAGAGGAAAAGCTAAATTGTCATAAACCGTCATGGTGTCGTAAATGACTGGGAACTGAAAAATTTGAGCTATGTTTCTCTCAACTGGATTTAAATTAGTAATTGTTTTATCGTCAAACAAGACATCTCCTTTAGTTGGATTTATCAAACCTGAAATAATATTTAATAATGTTGTTTTACCACATCCCGATGGTCCGAGAAGTGCATATGCGCCTCCATCATTCCAATCTATGTTTACATCTCTTACAGCCCAGTCTGAGCTTTCAGATTGTATCTTTAAATAACTGTGAGATAAATTTTTTAAAGTTATTTTAGCCATTGGAAATCAACCTTTCATTTTGATCAAAATAAATAAATTCATCTGAATTCATATATAGAGACATCTCTTCTCCCACATCTTTCTGAAATACTCCATTAGATAAAGAAACCCAACTTAAACTACCATTCGTGAAGTGTATTAAGCTTTCAGAACCACTTAGTTCTGAAATTAAAACTTTGCCTTTAATTTCGATGGAGTTTTGGCCTTCTTTATATGTTGTAATATTGTGAGGTCTTATTCCAACTTTATATTCACCATCTTTTATATTTAGCTTACTTTTCCATTTAATATTATTATCTATAAATGAACAGTCGTTACCTTTTTTTCTGATTTCAGTAATGTTCATTGGAGGATCACTAAAAACTTGTGCGGACAATAAGGAATTAGGTTTGTTATAAACGTCAAGAGTTTTTCCATATTGAATTACCTTACCTTCCTGCAGTGTAGCTGTATTACCTCCCAATAAAAGTGCTTCAGATGGCTCTGTTGTTGCATAAACCACTATGCAGTCTCTGTTCTCGAAAAGTTTTGGTAATTCCTCTCTTAATTCTTCTCTTAATTTAAAATCCAAATTTGCTAAAGGCTCATCTAATAAAATCAGATCTGAGTCTTTAACCAAAGCTCTTGCTAGTGCTGTTCTTTGTTGTTGGCCTCCTGATAATTCATTAGGCTTTTTATTAAGCATTCCAGACAATTTTAATAATTCAGCAACTTTACCTACCCTATCCTTAATTTCGTTTGAGTTGACCCCTGTAATATTTAATGGAGAAGCAATATTGTCATAAACATTTAAATTAGGATAATTTATAAATTGCTGGTAAACCATTGAGACGTTCCTTTTTTGCACCTTCATGCCTGTTACATTTTTGCCTCCGAACCAAATCTCACCTTTCGTAGGCTTGTCTAAACCAGCCATGATTTGCATAAGAGTAGTTTTTCCTGAAAGTGTAGGACCAAGCAAAATATTAATTGTATTTTTTTCTAATTTAAAATCTGTGGTGTAAATATGAGTATCTGATCCAACAATTTTTTCTACATTTTTTAATTCTAAACTCATAATTAATTTGAATTCTATTTTAATAAAAAGGGGGCTTAACGCCCCCTTTTAATTTTGATTAAACCTTAATTAGTTCCAAGCTTTTGCGTAAGGAACTGTTTTACCTTTAGGTTTTTCATTCCGTTTTGCTTTTGGTGACCCAGGTTGTTTTAACCAATAATCTGCACCTTTAGGTTTAGCTAATCTTGGACCACAACCACCGTATGTGTTGTTTGCTTTATCAGCAGCCTCCATACGAGACATTACAAGATTCATCTCTTCAGCAAGCCTATCCATTGCTTGTTGAGGTGAAAAGGCACCTGAGTTTACATCTCCAATTTGTTGCCACCAAATTTGAGCAAGTTTTGGATAATCCGGAACATTGATACCTGTTGGCGACCATAACACTCTGTTTTTTGATCTGTAAAATTCAACAAGCCCACCAAGTTTCGGCGCTCTCTCAGTAAAAGATTTATGTTTGATATCACTATCTCTAATTATAGTAAGACCAACATGGCTTTTTTTCAACGAAACAGTTTTAGACACAACGAATTGTGCATATAACCAAGCTGCTTTCCTTCTTTTTACTGGAGTAGATTTAAATAAAGTCCATGAACCTGCATCTTGATAACCAAGTTTCATACCTTCATCCCAATAAGGACCCTTTGGTGACGGTCCCATTCTCCATAAAGGGAAGCCTTTATCATCAACTGTTTTATTTCCAGAGCTTTTTGGTGCAACCATTGATGCTGTAAAAGCTGTATACCAGAAAATTTGTTGAGCTACGTTACCAGATGATAATGCAGGTAAGGATTGATAAAAGTCCATACTAGCGGCACCTGGAGGAGCGTATTTTCTTAACCACTCATCCCATTTTCTAATAGCGTATACTGCTGCAGGTCCATTAGCTGCTCCACCTCTTGAAACGTCAGCACCGACTGGATTGCAAGAACCTTTTTCCATTCTTATTCCCCATTCATCTACAGGCACTCCATTAGGTTTACCTATTGAACCAGCGCCAGCCATTGATAACCATGCATCTGTCATTCTCCAACCTAAATCTGGGGCTCTTTTACCATAGTCCATGTGTCCATATACTCTCACACCGTCAATATTTTTTACATCATTAGTAAAATATTCAGCAATGTCTTCGTACGCGGACCAATTCACTGGAACACCTAAATCATATCCGTACTTAGCCTTGAAACCTTTTTTGATTTCTGGCTTATCAAACCAGTCTTTTCTAAACCAGTACAAGTTCGCAAATTGTTGGTCTGGTAATTGATATAATTTTCCATCCGGACCAGTTGTGAATGATTTTCCAATAAAATCATTAACATCTAAAGTTGGTAGAGTAACATCTTTACCTTCACCAGCCATCCAGTCTGTTAGATTAACAGCTAACTGTAATCTTGAATGAGTACCTATAAGATCAGAGTCATTTATATAAGCATCGTAAAGATTTCTTCCAGTTTGCATTTGAGTTTGAACTGCTTGAACCACTTCACCTTCCCCTAACAACTGATGATTAACTTTTATACCAGTTATTTCTCCAAAAGCTTTTGTCAAAACTTTTGACTCATATTCATGAGTAGGAATAGTTTCAGATAATACATTTATTTCCATTCCTTTGAATGGTTTTGCAGCATCTTGAAACCATTTTAATTCTTCAACTCTTTTCTTTTCAGATATTGTTGAAAGACTAAACTCACCTTTTGACCACTTTGATATTGCATCAGCAAAAGTTAAAGTGGACATGAGAGAAAATGAAACAGCAATAGCAGTTATTGTTTTAATTATTTTAAACATTTATTCTCCTATTGTTGTTAATATTATTAATTGAAACAAAATAAGTTCACTTTGTAAAGAATAGATAATACAATTTCTGATTGAAAATAATTAAGTTATTAAAGTTCTTTTAATTGCTTTCTTCCAGCCTTTAAGGATTTGACGTCTTTTTTTTAAATTTAAGTTAGGAGAAAAACTTCTATCTAAAGACCATTTTTTACTTATCTCTTTAAGAGATTTGTAAACTCCAATTTCTAATCCAGCCATAAATGCTGCTCCAAGAGCAGTTGTTTCGTGAATTTTTGGTCTAAGCACTTTTAAATCTATTATATCTGAGAGATACTGTGTGAACCAATTATTCATTACCATTCCTCCGTCAACTTTTACTAATTTTGGTTTTAATCCGTCATGTCTCATTGCTTCGAATAGATCAAATGTTTGATAAGCAACGGACTCGATTACTGCTCTTACGATTTCTTTAGGACCTGTATCTCTTGTTATTCCACTTAAAACACCCCTTGAGTTAGCATTCCAATAAGGTGCTCCAATACCTGTGAAAGCTGGTACCAAATAAATTCCGGAGTTATTTTTAAGAGACTTAACTATTTTTTCAGTTTCAGATGCATTTTTAATAAATTTCATTCTATCTCTTATCCACTGAACTCCTGCCCCAGCAATAAAAATTGAACCCTCAAGAGCGTATGTAGTTTTTCCATTTATTCTATATCCGATTGTAGTTAATAATCTGTTTTTTGAAAAAATTTTTTTGTACCCTGTGTTAAGTAATATGAAAGCTCCAGTTCCATAAGTGCTTTTTAGAGATCCAGGCTCAAAACAACATTGACCAATTGTAGCAGCTTGTTGATCTCCTACCACACCAGTAATGGGTATTGATTCTCCAGTAATTGATGGATGAGTATATCCGAAATCATCTGCGCAATCTTTTACATCGGGTAAAATAGATTTATCAATTTTAAGAAGTTTTAATATATTATCATCCCATTTATTAGAATTTATATTAAAAATCATTGTCCTACTTGCGTTAGTTGCATCCGTTGCATGAATTGCTCCTTTCGTTAATCTCCAGATTAGGAAGGAGTCAACTGTCCCAAAAAGTAGTTTTTTTTGTGACATAAGTCTTTTTGCTTTTGGAATATTTTCTAAAATCCATTTTATTTTTGTTCCTGAAAAATAAGGATCTATTAGCAATCCAGTCCTATTAAATATTAAAGTTTCTTTATTTTTTTTTCTAAGTATTTTGCAGTAATCCTCTGTTCTTCTATCCTGCCAAACTATTGCGTTATGAACAACTTTTCCGGTTTCTTTATCCCACATTATAGTAGTTTCTCTTTGATTTGTTATCCCTATGGCAATAACTTGGCCCTTTAATCTTTTGGCTTTACTAATTACATTTTTTAAAGTTTTTATTGTTGATCTCCAAATTTCGTCTGGATCATGCTCAACCCATCCATCTCTTGGAAAGTATTGAGTGAATTCCTTTTGAGAAGAAAAAATTGGCTTTCCTTTTAAATCAAATAAAATCGATCTATTAGAAGTAGTGCCTGCATCAATAGAAATAATAAATTTTTTCACCTAAAAGACTCCCAATCAAAGTTAAGCTTTTTATCATTAACAATTGTATTAATTACAGCAATCATTAAAGGTAATTCTTTTTTGTCAAAATCTTGGTTTACTTTTTTTCCAATTTCAATAGCTAAATCTGCACCTTCCACTGTTACTTTTTTCATTTTTATTTTTTTTGCTTCCGAAAAAGAAAATCCTTGACCTATTAACTCACCCATCATTGCATTTCTTCCACCACCAGAACTTACATATAAATCTCCCAAACCAGCTAAGCCATAAACTGTTTCTTTTTTCCCTTTTAAATGTTCAACAAAAATTTCCATTTCATGAATTGATTGTTTAATTAAAGCAGAAGCTGTATTAAGATAATTTTTTTCTCGAATTTTCTTAGTAGCTTCATCACTACACAAACCTTTTGCTGCACCAACTGCTATCGAAAATATGTTTTTAATTGCTGCAGAGACTTCGACGCCATTAATATCTTCAGAATATGAGGTATGATAATAGTTTGTATTCAATTTGTCGGCAATTTCTTTAGCAGTTTTAATATCTTCATTGGCAATTACAACACTACTGTGAATGCGATTTGCAAGACCAGTTGCTAAACATGGTCCACCAACTGCAGAAATATTAATATTTGAGAATCCTTCAGATGATAATAATCTTCTCAATTTGTCTACTAAGAGTTCATAATTATTTTTGTGGAGGCTTAAGCCCTTAGTTAAAAGCAAAATTTTTGGTAAAGTTTTGTTTTTAAAAAAATTACTAAGTTGTTGGGAAATCCATTCAATACCTTTGGAACTTACACCTATTACAATTAAATCAACTTTAGATTTTACAATATCTTTTAATTTATCAAATTTATAAATTTTTATCTCGTCTGGTATCTTACAATGTAGACCAGGGTGAAGGTTTTTATTTCTTTTCATTTCATCAATAAACTCGTTTTCTAAATGAGTTCCAATTATTGATACATCATGTTTTTTATCATTACATGGAAAACTAAAAGCCGATCCCATTGCTCCAGCTCCTATAATCAAAATTTTAGACATACTATTAGCTTTTAAATAAAAATTTTCTGATTATCAAAAAAAATGATAATAACTCAATTTTCGCTACAATCATAAAAATTATTAAAAATATCTTTGAACTTGTGAGTAAATCAGAAAAATTAATATCATTATTTCCATAAAGTTCAGAATTAACTGTGTTTGTTAAAGTTAATATTGAAAGTATAAAAGAGGACTGAAAATCTATCTTATCCAAAATCAAAAGACTAGATAGTATGAATAAACTTAAGAAAAATGATGCGAATAATAAAAAAGAAATTTTAATATCTTCAGATGAAATTTTCTTATTTGAAAATAATAAATTTTGGTTTATTACGTTGTTAGGTCTCACCAGTTTAAGTATTTCCGCCATTGAGCTTTTTATTAAAATGTAAAGTCTTAAAAATTTTATTCCAGACGTATTTGATATTATAGAGCCTCCAATAATAGTTATTAAGATAAAAAATAAATTAAGGTTGTTAGGTATACTTTTTAAAGAAAGACCTGAATTACTTAAACTGCTCAAAGTACTCAAGGCTGCAGTAGTAAAATCTAGATTATCAGTTGCTATAATTAAAATTAAGGTAAAAAGAACAAATATCACAAGTAGAAAAAGGTCTTCTTGATGTTTTTCTATAAGATTTTTTTTACTAGAAATATTGATTATTAAAAAGAAATTCAGTGTTGAAATTAAAAAAGCAAAAATAATTATAAATTCTTGAAAATCATTTTTAATAAATTGATCAAGACTATTTGTTGGCAAAAACCCACCAGAAGAAATTAATGTCATACATAAATTTAATGCATTAAAAAGTCTTATTTCGCTGTAACTTAGTAATAAGAAAATCAGAAAAGTGAGCAGAGAATAGATTAAAAAGATTTTTAAAATTGTGTTTTTTATAAAATTTTCATTGTTTCCAAGACTTTCGTCAAAAACTAAATAAGTTAATTTGTAATTAAATTGCTTGTTGGAAAAAACTATTAATAAAAATATTAAAAAGTAAAAACTTCCAATCCATTGAGATGAAGATCTCCATAAAATTAAAGTAGGATCTAAATATTTAATATTCTCTAAAACACTGAATCCTGTTGTAGTAAGACCCGAAATACTTTCAAAAATAGCATTTATTAATGTTAAACTATAATTTCCATAAATATAGGGAATTGAAATAAAAATAGATGAAAAAAAATAAATGAGTATTACCAGAAATATTTGCTCAAAAAAATTTAGGTTTTTATTTGAATTTTTTCCAAAAAAATAAAATAGGGATCCTGTTAATAACGAAGTAATTAAAGTTATAATATAAGAATTGATACTTAAAAAATAGTCAAAATAAAGAGAATAAAGAATATTGATAAAAGAAAGTAAGCTTATTGGAAAAAAAAATAAGCTTAGATAATAACTTACAGCTTTATAATTCATTTATCAAATTGAACTTACACTAAAAATATCTTCAAGTTCATTCAAATTTTCTCTTTTTGCTAAAAATATAACTAAATCGTTTTTCTCAAATGAAAAATCTGATCTCGGGATCAAAACTTTATCTTTTCTTACTATCGCGCCAACTCTCATATTTTCTGGAAAATTCGCATCTTTAATTTTTTTATTTAATAAACCTGACTTTTCCAAAATTTCAGCCTCGATAAATTCATACTCACCATCTAATAAAGAGTATACTGTTCCGATTGTTCCCTTGTGAACGTGTTCCATTATTCTTGAGACTGTAGTTAGTCTTGGATCAACTAAATCATCTATATTTAATGATTTTTGTAATAAACTATAATTAGATTTGTTTACAATTGCTATCGTTCTTTTCTTTTGACCACTTTTTTCTGCCAAAACGCAAGCCATAATATTATTTTCATCATCATTAGTCAAAGCCAATACAGTTTCTGAGTCTTCAATGTTTGCTTCTTTTAAAATATCTTCATCTAGTCCATCACCATTGATAACGATTGATGAAGATAGTTCATTTGCTATTTCTTCTGCTCTATTTTTATCTTTTTCAATTATTTTAATTCTAGATCCCTCAAAAGCTGTCTCTAGTAATTTAGCTAAGTGTAAACCAATGTTACCGCCTCCTATGATTAATATTTTTTTAGAAATTTTTTCGTCATGACCAAAAGATTTTAGAATTTGTTTTAGTTGATCACTGCTTACAACTACATAAACATTATCACCTTCTAATACGCTGTCATTTTTTTTTAAAAAAATAAATTTATCTTTTCTTACTGCTCCAATTATATTAGCTTTGAAGTCAGGGAATTTTTCGGTTAAATTTTTTAAAGGAATATTAATTATTGGACAATCTTTTTGAATATCAATTTCTAGCATTTTCACTTTATCATTTGCAAAAGGCACGTTATCTAAAGTGCCTGGAGCCTCTAGTCTCCTAAAAAGAGATTTAGCTACCTCAATTTCAGGAGAGATTATTACATCTATTGGAATGTTGGATTTATTATATAGTTTGTTCCATTTTCCCTCTAAAAAGTCTTTAGTTCTTATTCTTGCAATCTTTTTTGAAATATTGAAAAGTGAACTAGCAAGTTGACACACAACCATATTAGTTTCATCACTTCTAGTAACAGCAATAATCATATCAGCTGTTTCAGCGCCTGCGCTTTCTAAAACAGATGGTAAAGTAGCCCTGCCTACTATCCCTTTAACATCTTGGGTATCATTAATTTTTTTAATATCTGCAGAAGATTGATCAATAACGGTCACAGAGTGCCCTTGGCTAGATAACTGTTTACTTATTGAAAAGCCTACTTTTCCGGCCCCACATATTACTATATTCATTTTTAATTAATGCCTTTAATTCCTAAAGATTTGAGTTTTCTATGTAAAGCAGATCTTTCCATGCCTATAAAATCAGCAGTCTTAGAGATATTTCCATGATTTTTTTTTAATTGATTTATTAAATACTCAGTTTCAAACTGTTCTCTTGCCTCTTTGAGAGGCACTGAAAAAGAATTTTGTAAAATGTTATTATGAATAGAAGACGACGAACTTTTTGAAAGAATATCGTTCATAGTTTTTGAAATATTTTCTTTCGTTTCATTAATTGAAAGTATTGTAATTCTTTCTACTAAATTTCTAAGCTCTCTTACGTTTCCAGGCCAACTATAGGTGTACAAAAGATCATTATTTGTTTCAATTTCTGCTTCTGGAACTCCATTGACCTCTGATATTTTCTTTTTAAAATAATTAATTAATAATGGTATATCTTCACTTCGAGAATTAAGAGAATTTAATTCAATCGGTACAACATTAATTCTATGATATAAATCTTCTCTAAATTTTTCATTTTGAACTAATTCTTGAAGGTTTTTTGAGGTAGACGCAATTATTCTTATGTTGACATCAATATCCTTTTTTCCATTAATTCTTTTAAATTTCTGATCAATTAAAACTCTTAAAACATTTGCTTGGGTTTCAATAGGTATTTCAGATACTTCATCAATTAGTAAAGTTCCCTTATTTGCTCTTTCGAGGGCACCGAAAGAAATATTTCCGTCTTGAAACTCTTGCCCAAAAAGTTCCTTTTCATAAGTTTTTTCCTTTAAAAGTGCAGCATTCAAAACTATAAATGGTTCTTTGGATCTTGCAGAATTTTTGTGAATTTTTCTCGCAACCAACTCTTTACCAGAACCTGTGGGTCCAGATATCAATATTCGACTTTCAGAGTTTGATAACTTTTCAACTATTCTTTTAATTTTAATGATAGATTGGCTTTTTCCAATTAATTCATATGAATGAAATAATTTTCCTTCTATTAAATCTCTTTCTTTTTTAAGTTTTGCAGTTTCAAGAGCTCTAGTTACGTAATTCAAAATTTTTTCACTCGAGAATGGTTTTTCTATGAATTCGTAAGCCCCCTTTTTTATAGACTCAATAGCCACTTGGACTGTTGCATGTCCTGAGATCATAATGACTGGAGTAAATTTGTCTTTCTGTATTACTAATTTTAACAACTCTATACCGTCTTTGTCTCCTTTATCTAATTTAATGTCAATAATTGCAAGATCAGGTATTTTTTTATTAATTTCTAAAACAGCTTGATCATAATTAGCAGCTGATCTTATTGAGTAATTTTTTTCCTTAAGAATGTTACAAATTAAAAATCTTATATCTGGATTGTCATCTACTACTAATATTTCTCTAATCATTATTTTTTTAAAAACGAGATGTTAATCTTTACACCATCTTTCTTTTGGTTACTTATCAAAAATTCTCCTGAGTGTTCAGAAATAATTTTACTCACAATCGGTAAGCCTAATCCAGTGCCTTTTTGTTTAGTGGTATAATAAGGTGTTAGAGCTTTTTTTGTATCAAGCATTCCAGTTCCGTTATCTATCAAATTGACTACTATATAGTCATTATTATCATCAATTTCTATGTCAATTTTACCCCTAAATTTGGGGTTTTTATTGCCTTTTTCAATAATAGACTCCTCTGAATTTTTAATTAAATTAATAAATACCCTATTTAGTTGTTCTTGATCACCATCTATAAGAAGATACTTTGTTTTCACTTTCAAATTTATCTCACTTTTTGATGATAGTTTTGATAAATCCACCGCTCTTTTAACTATGTCATATAAGTTAACCTTCTTGAAAACTGGTCTTGGCATTCTTGCAAAATTTGAAAACTCATTAACAAGGCTTTCTATATCTTTAATTTGTCTGTTGATAGTTTGTAAATAATTTTCAAACTCTTGTTTTTCAAGCCCAATTTTTTTTGAATATTTTTCTCTTAGTCTATCGATTGATAGCTGAATTGGAGTCAGCGGATTTTTAATTTCGTGAGCTAATTTCCTCGCTACGGTTTCCCATGCTAAATGTCTTTCTGAGGTAAGAAGTTTGTCTTGTTGTTTTTTTAGCCTGTCTATCATGTTGTTAAAATTTTGATTTAAAAGTTTAAATTCTTCGTCAGCCTCAACCTCTTCGACTTTAGTATCCAAAAGTCCCCTACTAATATTTTTTGACGCACCAATCAAGTTTATAATTGGTTTAGTAAGTCTTGTTGCAAAAGATATTGCTATCATAATTGATAAAAAAAGTAATAAAGTAACAACTATAATATATATTATTGCGAAAGTAATCTTAATACCTGTTTGTGAATTCTCAACCGAATAGTAAAAACTTACCGCTTGCTCGGTTTCATTAAGATATCTCAAAATTTCTGGATCTATATTTCTGGAAATGTATAAATAAGTGTCCACAAGGGTTTCAAGCTTAACCATTACTGAAGTTTTATTTTCTTGTGAGTTAGATAGTGAAACAACTTTTCCCTTTAAAGCATCATCATAATTTTCATCAGTTGGGATAATAAGATTTTCACTTTCATCGTTGATATCAGAAATTAAAATATTTCCTGAGCTATCAATTAAGTAAACATCATCCACTCTACGTAAAATTTTTTCAGCTCTTAATATATTTTTAAATCTTTTCTTATCACTATAAAAAAGTGTAGAAGCTCTATTAAGACCAAAGCTCATAAGAATGATATCTGATTTAACATTTTCTTTACTTTCATCTAGGTAATTTTTAGCAACATCATAAGAATTGTTTACTGCATTGGTAATTTTTTCGTCAAAATATTTTTGTACTCCAAAATTAAAAATAAAAAGTGAAAATATTGCAACTAAGAGTGATGGTATAAATGTAAATAATGAGAAAATAGATATATATTTTAGATTAGTTTGCGCTCCAGTTTTCTTTTTTTTTCCAGTAATATATAATCTATAGATATTCTTAAAAATTAAATAAAAGAAAAGAATTAAAAGCAAAACATCAATAATCAATAAAACTTGGAGGCTCTCAGCATTTAAAGCAAATGAACCCTGATTGATAAAAGTATAAAATGTTAAAATACCAAGAATTACACACATAATTGAAAGTGTGATAATCAAGTAAAAATTTTTAATATATTTAAACATTTTTATTTAATAATTAAACTTAGGCCAATTATATTATAGATTATATTAATGAGTTTTTGTTTTATCATTCTTGCTGGGGGTAAAAGTCATAGGTTTAAATCTAATATTCCCAAACCTTATCAAAAGATTGGGGGTAAATCACTAGTAGAGATTAACCTTAATAAAGCATCAAAAGTAAAAAAAATAAAAAAGATACTTGTCGTGTATAATAAACGAGACTTTAAAAGATTAAAAAGTTTAAAAATTAAGAAAGTTAAGTTTTTAAAAGGTGGTCATACAAGACAAGAATCTACTTTTAAAGCTCTAAGATTTCTCAAAAATACAAGTAGTATAAAAAAGGTTTTAATACACGATGTGGCAAGACCAAATTTTTCATTAAAGCTCATCAACTTAATTATCAAAAATATGTCTAACAATAAGGCTGTTATCCCAGTTTTAAAAGTTGATGATGCTATTAAACAAGTGTCAGCTTCAAATATTAAAAAAACAATATTTAACAGAAGCAAAAAAAATGTATTCTTCACTCAAACACCGCAATGTTATAACTTAAAAGAAATTTATAATTTACATAAATTGTCTAAAAAAAAATATCATGATGATGATTTATCTTTTTTTTCAAATCTTAAAAAGATTAAATTAATAAATGGAGAGAAAGAAAATTTTAAAATTACCGATTTATCTGATTTTGAAAAACTTAAAAAAATTTATAAATCAAATTTGAAGGTTGGAATAGGTTTTGATGTTCATAGACTCGTTAGTAAAAAAAAACTTTTCTTAGGAGGATTAAGAATAAAATCAAAATTGGGAACTCTTGGTCATTCAGATGGTGATCCAATTTTACATGCCTTAATTGATTCATTCTTGGGTGCCGCTGGCATGAAAGATATAGGATATCTTTTTCCGGATAAATCCAATAAATATAAGAATATAAGATCAACATTACTAATAAAAGATGTATTAAATAAAATTTCTTTAAAAGGTTTTTTTATAAATAATATTGATATTAACGTAATTACTCAAACCCCAAAAATTAAAAATATAAGAAATAAAATTAAAAAAAATATTGCAAAAATTTGTAAAATATCTTTGGATAAAATTAATCTAAAAGGTAAAACTACAGAGAAACTTGGTATCATTGGTAAAGAAAAAGCAATTGCTTGTGAAGTAATTTCATCACTAATTAAATATGAGTAAAAATATACTTACTTTATTTGGAATAGGTTATTTAACAAAATTTCCTGGAACAATTGCCTCGTTAGTAACTTGTATCTTTTTTTACATTTTATTTTTATTTTTTGAAATAAGTGATTTCTTTCTGCTGGCTATCGTTATTCTGACACTTATCTTTTTTTTTTCTGTCTTAACGATTAATAAATTTTATAAAAATGAGGATAGTAGAGAAATTGTAGTTGATGAATTTGTTGGTCAATCAATTCCGCTACTTAGTTGGTATTATTTTTCTTATGAAAATCAAAATATTTTTTTTAATTTAGATTTTTTTGTTAATTATAAACTCGAAATTTGGATAGTCTTATCTTTTTTGTTATTTCGAATTTTTGATATAATTAAACCTTTTCCAATAAGTTTTATTGACAAAAATATTAAAAATGGATTTGGTGTTATGCTGGATGACGTTTTAGCTGGTGTTTTTTCAACAATAATTCTTTACTTATTCTTTTTGTCGATTTAAATATTAAAAATGCATTTTACAAAAAAAAATTTTACAGAAAAAAGATCAGATTTAATTCAACAATTAAAATCGAATAAATTATTAAGATTTCCAGGTGCTTACAACCCTTTATGTGCAAAACTAATTTCAGAAATAGGATTTGATGGTATTTATATTTCAGGTGGAGTTATGTCAAATGATCTAGGAATTCCTGATATAGGTTTAACAACTTTAAAACAAGTGAGTTACAGATCAGAACAAATTGCAAAAGTTACCGATCTTCCTTCAATTGTAGATGCCGATACTGGATTTAAAAATTGTGAAAAAACTATAATAACTTTTGAGGAAAAAGGTTTAGCTGGTTGTCATATTGAAGATCAGGTCGATGAAAAGAGATGTGGTCATTTAGATAATAAGGAACTTATTTCATCTACAAAAATGATTGAAAAGATTAAAGATGCTGTTAAAGCAAGAAAGGACAAAAATTTTTTAATTATTGTCCGAACTGACGCTAACACAGTTGAAGGGCTCGATAAAACAATAAATCGAATTAAGACTTATGAAGATGCGGGTGCGGACATGATATTTCCTGAAGCTTTAAAAGATGAAAAAGAGTTTGAAAAAATAAGAAAAAATTGCAAAGCTTATTTATTGGCTAATATGACTGAGTTCGGTAAATCTAAATTATTAGACAAGAAACAATTAGAGAATCTTGGTTATAATTTGGTTATTTATCCAGTTACAACGCAAAGATTAGCTATGAAAAGTGTTGAAGATGGTTTGAAATCTATTTTTAAAGACGGACATCAAAACAATATTATAGACAAAATGCAGACTAGAAAAAGGTTGTACGAGCTAGTAGAATATGAGAAATACAATACGTCTGATA
>MDTD01182837.1_pt1 | contig 15820 bp, 13 predicted proteins | sample 811221 | NCBI WGS metagenome assembly MDTD01 (sample SAMN05326646, study PRJNA326480) | marine metagenome | isolation source: seawater | place: Pacific Ocean: South West | collected 2011
AATCGGGGGAATAAGCAGCATCTTCTAGCTTCTTTTTGACACCATATCTTAGTTGACCTATTCTATTAATCTTTTCCGCAGAAGATGGCGCATAATGTCCTTCAAAAATACCCTCTTGAGGATGCCAAACTCCGCAGTCTTCTGTAATCGGAATCACTTCATTTACTTCATCAATATTAAGGTCACCACCTGTACCATAATAGTGCTTTAATAGCGGAGCAACTGCTTTATACCATCTTTTTAAAACATCCTTTTTTCGAGCGTCATTTGGGTCAAAATTAATGCCTGATTTTGCCCCACCAATTGATGGACCGCAAACTGTGAATTTGACCTCCATTGTTTTAGCTAATGACAAAACCTCATATTTTGTTAACCCTTTTCTCATTCTAGTACCTCCACCAGCTGCACCACCACGTAAAGAGTTAATCACCACCCAGCCTTCCGCATCTGTTTCTGAATCTTTCCACTCAAAAACAATTTCAGGAGATTGATTTTCATATTTTTTTAACAGTGATTTCATGCATTGATATTAAACTGTTCAAAAATAATAAGTAAAATAAATATATATACTTACACAAAGAAATACTTTTCAACATTATATCATATATATGTCACCAGAAGAATGATCGCACATAGCACCTGTAGCAGATGACAAGCAATTATGTTCACCCAGCACTCTTAAAAAACCTAAAAAACCAAACACAATAGCTTCTTTAAAATTTACTAAATCTTTATTAGGAATAACAATCTTTGTTTTAGTATGATATGAAATTCTATCAATCAAATATTGATTAAATACACCTCCCCCAGTAAAAAGAGCTTTAGAAATATCAAATTCTGATAATACATTGCTAATTTTTATTGCAATATGTTCTACGCAAGTAGCTAAAATATCGTTATTATTTTTATTTGATTTACTTAAAATAGGTATAAAGTGATGATTCACATACTCCTTGCCCAAAGATTTTGGTATCTGAAAATCATAATAATTTATTTTATCTAATTTATCTAATAAAATCTTGTCGACTTGACCTGCTGAAGCCATTTTTCCACAGTTATCAAAATCTTGACCTGATTTTTTTGCTAAAAAATTTAAAAGCATATTACAAGGACTAATATCATAAGCCAACCTCTTTCCTTTAAATTCAAATGAGATATTTGCTATGCCACCTAAATTTATACAGGAATCATATTCACTAAATAATAATTTATCACCTATAGGAACCAATGGCGCTCCTTGACCACCAAGATTTATATCTTGTTGTCTAAAATTAGAAACAACTGGCACACCAATATTCTCTGCAATCACACTACCTAGACCTATTTGCTTAGTGTATCCGTTTTTTGGATCATGAAAAATTGTATGACCATGTGAAGAAATTAAATCAATTTTTAAATTATACTTCCTTAAAAAAAATTTAATATAATTTGATAAACATAATGCAAATTTGACATCCATCTCTTCTAAATCAGATACTTTATGAAAAGTATTTAATAAATCTGATTTTATTTTACTATCATAAGTCATTGTTTCACTTGCAATTAATTCATAATTCCAAGCATTATATTTTTGATAATATCTTGCACATGATATATCTAAACCATCCATAGAAGTTCCCGACATTAATCCTAAAACCAAAGATTTATCATTAATAATATTACCCATGTAATTAAAGTAGAAAAAAAACATTAATTTTAGGGACTATTATTTTAATAAAATGGATTTTAAATTATCAAATGAACAAAAATTAATTCGAGATTCTGCACGAGAATTTGCACAAAGTGAATTATTGCCTGGTGTCATTGAACGAGATGAAAATAAAACATTCCCTAAAGAACAAATTGCTAAAATGTCAGAAATGGGCTTCTTAGGAATGATGACTGACCCTAAATATGGGGGAGGAGGAATGGATACTGTATCATATGTTTTAGCAATGGAAGAAATATCTAAAATAGATGCATCATGCTCTGTTATCATGTCTGTTAATAATTCTCTCGTATGCTGGGGTATTGAAAAATATGGTTCGGAAGCACAAAAAGAAAGGTATTTGCCTCAACTAGCACAAGGAAAAATACTGGGAGCATTTTGTCTTTCTGAACCTGAAGCAGGATCTGATGCCACATCTCAAAAAACTACAGCTATTGACATGGGAGACCATTATATTTTGAATGGAACAAAAAACTGGATAACTAATGGCAGTAGTGCTTCTATTTATTTAGTAATTGCTCAAACAGATGTTGAAAAAGGTCATAAAGGCATTAATGCTTTTATTGTAGAAAAAAATATGGAGGGAGTCGTAATTGGACCAAAAGAAAATAAATTAGGAATTAGAAGTTCTGACACAACTTCTATTATGTTTTCAGATGTTAAAATTCCAAAAGAAAATCGAATTGGTGATGATGGTTTTGGTTTTAAATTTGCAATGAAAACACTCTCAGGAGGGCGAATTGGTATTGCAGCCCAAGCACTTGGAATAGCCTCTGGCGCATATGAATTAAGTCTACAATACTCAAAAGAAAGAAAAGCGTTTGGAAAAGAAATATATAAACACCAAGCTATCTCTTTTAAGCTTGCAGACATGGCAACAGAAATTGATTGCGGCCGACTGCTATGCTTAAAAGCTGCGTGGCAAAAAGACAATGGTTTAGATTATGATCAAACTAGTTCAATGGCAAAGTTATATTGTGCAGAAAAAGCAATGAGAATAACTACAGAAGCTGTTCAAATACATGGAGGATATGGTTTTGTAAAAGAATATCACGTAGAAAGATTAATGAGAGATGCAAAAATCACACAAATATATGAGGGAACTTCTGAAATACAAAAAATAGTTATATCAAGATCTATTTTAAGATAATCTCTTTATTAATAGTACCATCATCATAGATATTAATCTTAAAAGATGCATTACTTTCTTCTCTTCCTAAAAAGTCTATAGACTTAATTAAAGATTTAACTGTAATATCTTCTGCAACAGATGAAGTATTAAGAACTACGTTAATAACCGACTCTATACTTTGACAACTTCTCTGATATGAGATATTCCAATCATAAAAGTAATAATAATAATCTGTCGCTGAACCTGAACCCTCGGTAGTTCCATCAGTAAAATAACCCTCATTTATTTCTAATACATTTTCAACAATAAACGGAAATTCAGGTAACCCACCTGTTGTTCTTTTAAACATTGGATTATTATTACCAAAATTCTCATTATTCATTTGAGTGTTAGTAGTTAATAAGTATTGTGATCCTGGATCAATACTCCAACCTAGTTCTATAACGTGTCCGTTTTCTTCTGATAATGGAACGTCTACTACTACATCAATAATGAGATTACCTGCATTATCTCTAAGTTCAATGGTCCTTTCACCAGCTTCTCCATATACCTTGATACTATTTAAAGTAAATGCAAAATAGCAATCAAATAATAAGCCACCATTGTATACATCACTACTATAATCTGAGTTACCTTGATGCTCTGGCTCTCCAGTATTTAAGGTTGTGTCTTCGACAACTTCTTCGTTAATTGCAAAAAATGTTGTGTTTTCATAAATTGGACTTGTTACATACATTGCGGAACCTGCACTTAAAATATTATTGTTTTCATCAAAAAATGTAAGATTATCACCATTACAATTAATCATCACATATTCTCCATATTCTGCTTGAATTGGAGAGTTACAAGCGGGGGGCTGTATTATAAAATCATCACAATAATATTCACATGAGTTGTCATCTACATTAGCCATAGCATTATAATTCAATGCTGCAATATCTGTACAACCTGAAATGTAAACACATGAACCATTGTCTTCAACTGCATCTGGATTATAATTTAATGCTGTATCATCCGTGCAGCCTTCACACACAGCATCCATTATATCTGAAAAATCATCATGAGTTATTTGAGAAGAATGCAATATAAATAATCCTTCTTGTTGATCCGTGGCCAACATCAAACCAGAGGGTAAATACGGATATGCTCCCCAGCAACCATCCATGGCACTACCAGATAATGGAGAAGTATCATAATAACCTACTTCAATTAAATTAAACGGGTCACTTGCATCAATAATAGTAATGCCAGAAGTATAATAAGACGTTACTAAATAATCTCCTAAAACATGTGTGTTGTGAGGCACAACATTCTCTGCATCCCCATTAGCACCATCACCAGTCCATTCCTGAATTAAATCTATTTCTTGTATGTCATAAATATCTGAAACATCATAAGACCCCACATAACAACCTGCAGTTTCATCAGTAGTAAACAAATAGTTGTTGTCATCTGATATCCATGCATTATGCTAGAATTGACAACTTGTTGGGTATGAAGACATTATTATAGGATTAGTTTTATCACTAACATCAATAATAGAAAACACACCAGCATAAATAGCAGAACCCCATAATGTATCTCCCCTAACCATTCCATCGTGTAAGTAATAATCATCAAATATCCCTGCAAGCGTAGGATTCATAGGGTCTTGAGTTAAATCTAAAATAATAGCACCACCATTTCCTGTGTCAGTGCCGAAGATATATGCATAACCATTTTCGTCAATATATATGTTGTGAGAAGTAGTAAAAAACTCTTCTGTATATACATATGTTTGACCTGTAAGGTCGCTTAAATCTACAATTAATAAGCCATCACTAGCCTCAGTAGTAACATAAGCATATTTACCCCATGTTTTAATATCCCTCCATATAGATTGACTTCCAGGAATAGAAAACAATTCATTTGGATACTGAGGACAACTAATATCGACAACAGAAAACCCTGTCCTAGTGCCTACCAATGCATATTCATTTACCCCATTAGAATAACCCCACACATCATTTGTGCCTTGTGGATATGGTAAGTTGCCTACCAAATCCATGTTAAAACTTGCTTGAGCAAAAACAAAAGAAAAAACATAAAATAATACACCTGTGACTATCTTTTTCATATATAGATTTTTATTATTACAACTCTTAAATTTACAAATTAGAATGGACATTCTAATATTATAAGTATTAATTACGACCGTAATTATGTTTTTTATAGTTTATTTTAATTTCTTTAAAACCCTCTGCAAATTGATCAACTATCTCTGCCTTAATAGCATTACGATCACAATTTAGATCACGAACTTTTAGTGCAAGTCTACCTACTTCATCTAGTGGAAGACCTGCCCCTCCCTTTCTAATATCAGACTCAGTGTTCCATATTTTTGCATTAATTTCATACATGCGTTTAATGTATATATCTAAATTAGTTGAATATTGATCTATTTCATTTTTATAAGCTAATAATTCATCCGTAACATTCTCGTCAGTTCTTTCATCTTTTAACTTTGTAATAGTATATCGATCAATTATTTCTGATATCGGCATTTTCATAAAATATCTATTATTTAGTATTCAAAGACTCAAAAGCTGCAAGTCCACACTTTAAATAATCCTCATAATTATTTGCATTACGTGCATAGCTATAACCGACTGGATTTCCTAACAACTTTTCATCAGGAGTCATAAGGACATGTAAAGGCTGCGTGTTATTAGCAAATGTTAAACTTTGAAGAGTACTCCATTTATCACCTATACGTTTAATTTTCTTTTTCTTAATTGTGCCATTTCGAGTCACAATATCAACTGTTTCTTGATCTTCTTCAGGAAGCAAGATTTTTTCATCTACATAAAGAGAAATAACTACGTAGTCATTGTTTAGTATTTTTTGAATTCTGTTTTCTACCCATACATCATCTTCAATTTTTCTACAATTAACACATGCCCAACCTGTAAAGTCAATCATAATGGGCTTATTATGTTTTTGTGCATAAGCTACACCCTTATTGTAGTCATGAAAAATATTTGCTATCTGATGTTCATGATTAGTGTACGAATAATACTTTGGAGGCGGGAAACCACTCAATAACTTATGACTCCACCAATCTTGTCCAATCACTCCAGGGAAAAGATAAAGTGCAAATCCAAAAACCATCAAACTCATAGAGAACCTGGTTGAACTAATATTTTTATTAGGACTATCATGTGGAAATCTTATGAATCCTAATAAATAAAAAGCTAATCCCAAAAATGTTAAAAACCATAAAGCAAAAAATACTTCTCTTTTAATTAAGCCCCATTGCTCTACTAAATCAGCATTCGAAAGAAATTTGATAGCTAGCGCTATTTCTAAAAAACCTAGCACAACTTTTACATTATTCAGCCAACCTCCTGATTTTGGTAAAGATTGTAGCCATGTAGGGAAAGCAGCAAATAATGCAAAAGGTAATCCAAGTGCTATACCAAAACCTGCCATAGCTAAACTTAATTTTAAAGAAACTAATGCAGTTTCAAATCCTAAAATAGAAATTGTGTCTGCAGTGGCAGAAGACAATGTTCCTGCAAGTAGAGAGCCCAAAATAGGTCCTGTACAAGAAAAGGATACTATTGCTAATGTCAAGGCCATAAAAAAGATACCTGCGATTCCCCCTATATCACGACCAGCACCTGCCTTATTACTCCAACTGCTAGGTAAAGTAATTTCAAAATAACCAAAAAAGGAAATTGCAAATACAAGGAAAATGACAAAAAAACTAATATTTAACCAAGGATTAGTAGATATTTGATTTAATACTTCAGGATTAATATTAGGCATAAGATGAAATGGAAGACTTAAAATGGTGTATGTTAAAAATATAAAAACACCATATAACACTGCATTATAAATTGCTTTGCTTTGATCTTCTGAACCTTTAGTAAAAAAACTAACAGTCAATGGAATCATAGGAAAAACACAAGGTGTTAAAAGTGCAATAAAACCTCCTATTAAACCTAAAAAAAATATACCCCAAAGTGATTTCTCGGCTTTTTTTTCTCCACAATTTCCAATTGGATTATTGAGGTCAATTGTCGGAATTATATATCTATTATTGATTGATTCAGAATTACCTGACCCTATTGACTGAGAAACTAATTTATCTTTTTTTTTTAAGTCAAATATCATATCTACATAATCAGGTGGAAGACACATAGTAGCATTACAGACCATGAATTCCAGCTCACCCTTAATAACAGATAAATTATCATTAATCAATTTAATCTTCTGTTTAAAAACAGCTGACTCTTGAAAAGAAGATAGTGTCATTTGAAAAACCGGATCAAATTTTGTGTTCGTATTAGACTCTGAAACGCTATCTATTAATTTATAACCATCATGTTCAAAAAACGAAAAAGTAGTTGGGATCGGGCCATCAGGGTCTACATGTTGAGAATATACATTCCAACCATTTTCAATATCTGCATTAATAACTAAATTATATGTTTCGACATCAATTTTTTCTACAGCAAACGTCCAAGAAACGGGATCCTCTATTTGAGAAAATGAATAAGAAATAAAAAGTGATAATAATAAAAAAAGAAATTTTTTCATTGTAAATATTTTTATAGTTGTACAATATATACTTTTTTAGAATTTTCTACAAGCTTGAATCTCTCATCAAGTCTTACGCCAATAATACACACAACCTTATTATCTGAAATTAAAAGACGTGCTTTTTTCTTTTCAATTAGAGAAAATTTCTCATCTATAAAATAATCGCTAACTTTTTTAAAACCTTGCATGCCTAAAGGTTTAAATCTATCGCCCTTTTTCCAAGACCGTATCAATAAAGGAAATTTTAATTTTGAATAATCAATATAAAGATCTGTTTTTATTTTACTCCGAAAACTAACTGTGTCACCGATGACTGTTTTAAAATTAATACTAAATGGCTTACTAATCTTTTTTGTTTTTTTATATATTAAAACACTATTATTGGTGATATGCTTGGATATAATTAATGTATTTCGATCTTTTATTAAATAATAATTATCATTAAAAAATTCTTTGCCTGAAGAAGATGACAAAGATTTAAAAACTGCATCAATATCATTAAAGCCAAAATCAGAAAGTATTTCATGCAATACTGTTTTAGGTGAGGTCTCATTTAATAAGTCACTAACATTGATTCGGCAGATGTCATTTTCTTTTTTTAATAGATTATGCTTTTTTTTTGACATTAATTCATTGTAAATCTCTTCAACACCCTGAACCCTTTCAATAGCTTTACTAATTGATGTGATTACATTTGGATTTATCTCCTGCATAATAGGAATGATTTTATTTCTAATCTTATTGCGTACATACTTGTCATCACTATTGCTAATATCTTCACGATATTTAATATTATTTTGTTTTGCATATAAATAAATATCCTTTTTGCAAAAGGACAATAGTGGTCTTATAACATCTGATGAGAATTCCTGAATACCATGCAAACCTGAAATACCTGTCCCTCTAATTAAATTAATTAATAATGTCTCAACTGAGTCATCCATATGATGTGCTGTAGAAATAAACTGAAAGTCATGTTCTTTTTTAATTTTTTTAAACCATTTATACCTTAATTCTCTGGCTGCCATTTGAAGAGATATTTTATGTTCTTTTGCATATTGAACAGTATTAAATTTTTTAGTGAAAATTTTGCATTTTTTTTCTTTTGCAACAGAAAACAAAAAATCTGCATCCATGTCAGACTCATGATCTCTGAGACTAAAATTACAATGAGCAATAGCATATTCAAAGTCTGTTTGAGAAAATAAATCCAGAAGCACCATGCTGTCGACACCCCCACTAACAGCTAATAAGAATTTTGTTGATTGTGAGAAATCTAGTTTTTTAAGTTTTTGAAAAAAAAATTGCTTCATACGCCCAAGGCTTCAAAAATTGATTTCGCTTTCACTAAACACTCTTCATATTCTAACTCTGGATCTGAGTCAATAGTAATAGCCCCACCTACCATAAACGAAAGATAATGACTTTGTTGATTATAAAAAACTGATCGAATCACAACATTAAAATCAAAATCTTTATTTGGTGTAATATAACCTATTGAACCAGAATACAATCCTCGAAGAGTATTTTCAAATTCTTCAATTAATTGCATTGCTCTAATTTTCGGAGCACCAGTCATAGAACCCATAGGAAATGATGCCTGCAAGACATCAGAAATAGTTGTGTTTTTATCTATTTTACAAGAAATAGTAGAAATTAAATGATGAACATCTCTATAAGTGTATAATCCTGCTAGCTCATCTACCTTTACCGTTGACTTTTTTGCAATACGTGACAAATCATTTCTTACTAAATCGACAATCATGACATTTTCTGAAAAATCTTTAGCACTATTTAGTAGTTTATCTTGATTAATCTTATCCAATAAGGGATCTTCTATTCTTTTTATAGTTCCCTTAATAGGCTGAGAAGAAATTCGACTGCCTTCTTTTTTTAAATATCTTTCAGGACTAGCACAAAGACAAAAGTGATTTTTATATCTATAAAAACTTGCAAATGGGGCCTTGGCAATATCATTTAATCTAACAAAGATGTCAAATGGATCTATATTGATGTTCTGAGCATAAAATTCTTGACAATAATTCATCTCATAAATATCACCCGACTGTAAATGATTTTTAATTTTTAAAATATTGTTCATATATTCTTCCTTGCTTACTCTAGATTGAATCTTTACCGGAGTGATTTTTCTATTTTTTACTTTAATAGCTTTAATAGAAAAAAAAACACTATCTATTTCGTCACTAGAATACATTGCATCATATGAGATTTCTACATTATTCTTATTAACTTTTATAACTATAGACGGAATAAAGAAATGCATATTAGGAAATAATTGAAAATCTAAATTTTTAGATTGCAAGCATTCAATGCTATTTTTTAAATCGTATGTCAAATAACCAAATAACGAGCTATTTGATTCATTTATTATATTATCTAAGTCTTGAAAAGGTTGTAATGGATTAATAATTTCTTTTATTGGGTTGTAAGCAACTAAAAAATCAAATAACTCATTAACGGATGAGTTACTGTCTAAAAAACAAAAAGTCTCAAAATTTCTTAAATAATTTATTAATTGACACTTAAAAACAGTGTTACTAGAAATTTTATATGTATTAGAGTGGCTAAGCAGAACTAATCAGTATATTATTAAATATGTAAAGCCCTGTTATCAGTTGCTGCTAATGCTGCCTCTTTAATCACTTCACTAAATGTTGGGTGAGCATGTGTAATGCGCGCTATATCTTCTGCAGATGCTTTATATTCCATGGCAACAACAGCTTCAGAAATTAAATCAGCACAACGAGGACCTATCATATGAACACCAAGTATTTCATCTGTATTTTTATCACATATTATTTTAACAAAACCATCTGTATCCATGGATATTTTAGCTCTTCCATTTGCCTTAAATGGAAAACTTCCTATTTTGATTTCTTTACCTACAGTACGTAATTCTTCTTCTGTTTTTCCAACAGAGGCAACTTCAGGCCAGGTATATACAACATTAGGTATAAGATCGTGGTTCATCTCTGGTTTTTGACCAGCAATCAATTCTGCTACAAACACTCCTTCCTCTTCTGCTTTATGAGCTAACATAGGACCTGCCACCACATCTCCTATAGCATAAATATTTGGACTTGATGTTTGTAAAAATTTATTAACATTAATTTGACCAGAATCTAAAACATTTATACCAGCTAAATCTAAATTTAAGTTTTCTGTATATGCATGTCTACCAATTGCAACTAAACAATAATCCCCTTTTAATTTAATATCATTTTCTGATTCTGATTGCAACAAAAGGTTTACACTCTTGCTTTTCCTTTTGATACTTTTAACCTTATGAGACATATAAAACTTAAATCCAAGATCTCTAGTTAGTGTTTTTTTCAATTCCCTGCCTAAACTAATATCCATCGTAGATAATATATCTTTATTAATGTCTACTACAGATACTTTAGTTCCCATACGAGCATAAACAGAACCAAGCTCTAAGCCAATCACACCGGCACCTACAACAACTAATTCTTTAGGAATTTCTTGCAACGAAAGTGCTTCTGTAGAAGTAATAATTCTCTCTTTATCTAAATTAAAAAATGGTAAAGAAAATGGTTTAGAACCAGTAGCTATAATAATATTCTTGCCCTCAATATTCTGATTTTTCTTAGCATTAGCAATAGAAATTGTGTTTTTATCAACAAAGGATCCGACTCCATGAAAAACTGAAATTTTATTTTTGTTCATCAAAAAATCTAAACCCGTATGCATCTCAGAAACGATTTTTTCTTTTCGCTTCATAGTTTGCATAATATCAATACTCAATGGACCTGTATTAATACCATGAATTGCAAACTCTTTTTTAGATTTTAAAAAGTGTTCTGAAGACTCTAATAATGCTTTTGATGGAATACAACCTACATTTAAGCAGGTACCACCTAGTTTAGGGTATTTTTCTACAATGGCTGTTTTCATTCCGAGCTGAGCACATCTTATGGCTGAAACATATCCACCAGGACCTGATCCAACTACTATTACATCAAATTGATTCATATTTTATATTTTAGGTTACAAAAATAATAGTAATAATGATTTATTATATTTTAATTTCAAGTTTCTTAATCACAAAGGAACATAATAAAATGAGTATGGAAAAAAAGCTTGCAAGTCTACCCAAAAAATCTCCATGTCTGACGTAAAAAGTTTTTTGATTATATAGCGGGACTTCATAACTAATAACACCTTCTTTATCCCATGGTATACTTTTTTGAATCTCTCCAAGTTGATTAATAATTGATGAGACACCTGTATTTGCAGAGCGTGCAATATATCTTCTAGTTTCTATCGCTCTTAATTGAGCATACATACTATGTTGTTGATAACCACTAGTTTTTTTCCACCAACCATCATTAGTAATAATAAAAATAACTTGTGCACCCTTTTGAATAAATTTACGCATATAATCTCCGTATATACTTTCATAACAAATTGCAGGAGCTATCTTAATTGAATTAGATGAAGAAAAGACAGCAGCAGTATCTTGTATAGCAAAATTTCCTAAAGCGGTAGAACTTCCGATGGTTAAAATCTGATCTCCTAAAATAGGATACAAGAAATTCTGAAAAGGCATTTGCTCCGCACCAGGAACAAGTTTAGCCTTATTATAAACATCAATACTATTTTCTGTTATATGTAATGCTGAGTTATATACCTTGTACCATTGATTAGGCTGTGATGACATAGGCTTAGATCTTGGACCTTTCTCTGATAAGCTAAAAGTAACTGCACCAACAATAATATTTAAATTAGGGAATGTCTTATTTAAGGATTTAAAATTATTAATACTAGAATAAGTGTCAAATTTATGTTGCCATAAAGGTGATGATAAAAAAGTCTCGGGCATAATAATAAAATCTAAATTCTGATTGATCTGCGGAGAAATTAAATTTAACAACATATCCATTTGACTGCTCTGAGACAGAGTAAACTTTTCAGTGTAAGGATTAATATTAGGTTGCACAACCAATACATCTATACTTTCATGAGAGTTTAAGGAAGTAGCTTTTTTATATAAAAAATGAGAAATAATCAGTGGAATAATAATTGAGATAATTACAAGTAAAAATGATTGAAATCTTTTTTGAGGAATTGCATTATATAATCTAAAAAAGAGCATATTAACGATAAAAACCCACAATGTCCCTCCCAGAGCACCTGTCCAAGAATACCATTGAACCCAGGCAGGTTGAGCAGAAAATATATTACCAAGAGTTAACCAAGGCCAACTCAAATCCCAATTCAAATGTAAATACTCAAATCCAATCCAAAAAACTGGCAAAATAAAAAATGTATTCCTCCATTTTAAAGAGCTTTTTAATTTAATGTAAACAAAAAACACAGTTGCCATAAAAAAAGAATTACAAAATATGGCAAATATCGCACCACCTAAATGTGCATTTTTAACCCAAAAAGTTGTAAATAAATTAAAAAAAAAGAAAGCAGCATAGACAAAGATGTAATACTGCTTAATACTTATTTTTTTGCTTAACAAATAAGATTCTAAAATAAATAATGGAACAAAAGCTATAAAAATTAAAAACGTAAATTGAGTAATCGGTGGCCAACTTATAAAAAATAAAACAGCAGAAAAGAGAGATAATGTAATTAATCTAAACATATGAATAAATATAAAATAATTATATCTTTCTATTTGAGAAAACTCATTTATTAAATGAAAAAAAACATCGCAAATCTTATTACATTAACAAGCCTAGCTATAGGTGGACTATCTATTATCAAGAGTTTTAATTTGCAATTTGAACTATCTGCATATCTTATTTTTACGTGTTTTTTACTAGATGGCATTGATGGTTCTATCGCAAGGCTTTTAAAAACATCGACTGATTTTGGCAAACAATTAGACAGCTTTAGTGACATGGTATGCTTTGGCCTTGCACCAGCTTTATTAATATACAATTTCATGTATATAGAGTTTAAATCGACCATCGCATATATAGCATTATTAATTCCTGTATGCTCTGCCTTACGACTATCTAAATATAATACTAACACAAATCAAACAACATCTTTTTCAGGTCTAACAACTCCTGCAAATGCTATTTTTTTTGGAGCAATACCATTAGTTTCAATTTATGAACAAAACACTTTTATCACATATACATTACTACAGCCGTCTACAATATCTATATTGATAATAATAATGTCAATTCTATTAATTAGTAAATTCAACACTTTTAATCTTAGACCAGATATAATTACACTAAATCAAAGAAAAATGTATTTTATATTTCTTTCTATCATGATATTATCTATATTTAGTTTTACAGGATTACTAATAATAATCTTTTTATATATTCTATTTAGTATATTTAAAATTATAATTTAATAAGCTAACAACTATGAAATTTTCAGTTCAAGTCAATATCATGCCACAAGATGCACTTTTAGATCCACAGGGAAAAACCGTCGAAAACAATACACAAAAAATAGGGTTTTCAAACATAGCTAATGTCCGTATTGGAAAACATATAACATTTGATATTGAAAGTGAAAACATAGATGAAGCAAAAAAAACTATTGAAGAAATTTGTGAAAAATTATTAGTAAATCAAATTACTGAAAAATTTGATTTCACCATATTAGATTAAAACTTAAAATTATCACCTAAATATAATTTTCGAACCTCATCATCTGATACCAACTCACTTGTTTTACCGTATTTTAAAATTTTACCATCATATAATAAATACGAACGATCTGTTATCGAAAGAGTCTCTCTAACATTGTGGTCGGTAATTAAAACCCCTATACCTCGATCTTTTAATTTCTTAACCATTGCTTGAATATCTTGAATTGCAATTGGATCTACTCCCGCAAATGGTTCATCCAGTAAAATAAATTTTGGGTCCATTGAAATGGATCGAGCAATTTCTAATCTCCGACGTTCACCTCCAGACAATAAGTCTGCTCTTGTATCACGAATACGTGTTAAACCAAAATCATGTAATATTTTTTTTAATTCTATCTCTTGCTTATTCGAATTGAAGCCTAATGTTTCTAAAACCGTTAGAATATTATTCTTCACAGACATTTTAGTAAAGACAGATGGTTGTTGTGGCAAATACCCTAAACCTTTTCGTGCCCTTATATGCATTGGGTCATGTGAAATGTTCATGTTATCTATCAAAACATCCCCTTGAAAAGATTTAATTAAACCAACTAACATGTAGAAAGTGGTAGTTTTACCTGCTCCATTTGGCCCCAATAAACCAACAATCTCTCCTTTTTTTAAGGAAATAGATACGTCATTAACAACGTATCTTTCCCCATATTTTTTCTTTAAATTATTAGCTATTAATTTCATTTTTTGGACTTGTTAGTATCGAAATTAAAATAGAAAACTCATATAAAATAAAAATTGGTAAACCTATAAGTATTTGACTAAACATATCTGGAGGCGTTACAATTGATGCTAAAACCAAAATAACAACGAAAGCATGTCTTCGATATTGCTTTAATTGATTAGAATTCAAAATATTGAATTTTGTTAAAAAATAAATAACTAATGGAAGTTGAAATAAAAAACCTGTTGTTAAAGTAATTGTAGTAATAGTTTTAATGAACGAAATGAAATGAATTTTGTTTTCAATCATATTACTAATTGCATATGAACTTAAAAAGTTAATCGAAAAAGGCACAATCACATAATAACCAAATAAAACTCCAAAAAGAAATAATAAAAAAGAACACCCAGAAAAAAATATAGAAAATCGTTTTTCATTCTTATACATAGCTGGCGCAACAAAAGACCATAACTCAAAGAACAAATAAGGAAAAACTATAATAATTCCAGCAGCAAAAGAGACTAAAAGATGCATTGTAAATTGGCCTGCCATTTCTACATTCATTAAAATAAAAGGCATATCTCTAATACAAAATTTCTCCGATAAATTACATAAAAAAACATAGGTAGGGAATGTGTTTTCTTTACATGCAAAAATAATTCTATCAAAAATAAATGACTTATTTATAAACGCAATGAAAAAACCAATAAACATGGCAACAGCAGATCTAGCTAAGTGCCATCTTAAATCTTCTAAGTGAGCAAGTACAGATTGTTTTTTGAAATTATCTTCCTCCATAATTTAAAAAAGGTTATGTTTTAAAATATCATGTAAGTGTATGATGCCAATATATTCTGACTCATCTGTAACTAGTAATTGTGTGATATTATTTTTTTTTAGAATACTAAATGCCTCATACGCAAGATCTTCTTTCTCAATAGTTTTTGGCAATGTAGTCATTAAGTCTTTTGCAAAGATGTTTTGTATATTATCTTGGTTTTGAAGCATTCTTCTTAAATCACCATCTGTAATTATACCAACAATTTCTTTTCCATCTAAAACAGCTGT
>MDTD01006179.1_pt1 | contig 15819 bp, 14 predicted proteins | sample 811221 | NCBI WGS metagenome assembly MDTD01 (sample SAMN05326646, study PRJNA326480) | marine metagenome | isolation source: seawater | place: Pacific Ocean: South West | collected 2011
CCGTCAACTCGAACAAATCGGTCAGGGTGTGAGGTGCAGTGATGACGGTGGGGCCAGCGTCAAAGGTGAACCCTTCGTCTTCGTAGACGTAGGCTCGCCCACCAGGGAGGTCCCGCGCTTCGTACAGAACGGTTTGGATGCCTGCGGATTGAAGCCGAATCGCTGCACCGAGGCCTCCAAAACCGCTTCCAATCACCGCAGCACGGCGGGCCGCGTCCGGTGTTTGAGCCATACCAATCCTTCAGGGTCATCACTTAGGAATGTTCGCTTTTTATCCCATGAAAATAACGAATGAAAAAACAACCAGTTATAACCTCAATCGTGAATTTCCGTGTGGGTGAAAAGGTTGGAAAAATCATACAACCTCGATGAACCCGAACGCATTCTCGCCACCAGTGGCGAGAGTTTCTTTTGGGCGCGACGTTTTCTCGGCCCGAAGATGGGCCACGACGCAGCCGTCCTGTACTCTTTTTGCAGGGTGCTCGACGACATGGCGGACGGTGATATTCCGGACGGCCCGGCCCACCTTCGTCAAATCCAATCGCTCCTCAACGAAGGGAACTGGAACCAACACCCCGTCTTGAAGCACCACGCTCCCCTTGTGGAAACCTATCGTCTGCCTCACGACGTCATTGGTTCACTGGTTGAGGGACTCATGGACGATCAGGCGCCTCGAGTTCTTATCAACGACGAAGCCGCACTGATTCAGTACGCCTACAAGGTTGCGGGCACCGTCGGCTTGCTGATGTGCAACATTCTCAACAACGAAGACCCGAGAGCGAAGGCCCATGCTGTGGATCTTGGCATCGCCATGCAGTTGACCAACATCGCACGGGACGTGGTTGAAGACGCCAAGATGGGCCGACGCTACCTCCCTGGCGAATGGGTGAATCACCTCAGTCCCGAGGACATTGTGCTTGCTTCCGAGAACCCAACGGGCCACGAAGGCACGCTCATCACCCTCGCCGTTGAACGTCTCCTTGACCTTGCAGAGACGTACTATGCAAGCGGCCGAGCTGGGTTGTCCTACCTTCCATTCCGAGCGCACTTTTCCATCGGCGTGGCAGCCAAGGTCTACCGACAAATCGGCCGGCAGTTGCTGAAATCACAGGATTCGTGGCACGGGCGGCGTCAAGTCACGTCCAAAACCAGCAAGCTGTTTTGCACGGTTCGTGCAACGTCCAATCTCTTCTGGAGAATCCCTCACCCTCGCCGTCAGCATGACACGCGCTTGCACACATGGCTGAAACCGTTTCAGCAGCAAGGGGGCGGCTGGGGATGACCTCCACCCATGTCTTGGGTGATGGATGCGCATCGCTGATGTTGGCCTCCCGTGCGAACGAACTCCCAGGTCACGATGTGACGGTGGTTCAACCAGCGGCAGCACCCGAGGCCAAGGACCACATGCTGGGGTTTTGGGGGACGCCCGACTTGGCCTTTGCCACCAGACATGCTCGCCACGCATGGCCCAACTGGTCCATCATTACCGCGTCTTCCCATGCCACCCTCACGTCAACGGCTCATCCCTATCATGCCATGCACAAACTTGACTACCTCAAGGGGGCAAAAAAGGCGGCCATAGAACACGGTGTTTCCTTCATCGATGAATCGGAGCATCGCGCATCCAGCCCTTCCATGGTGTTTGATACCCGTCCTCCCCGAGCACCAACGGGCGCCATGCTCCAGCATTTTGCCGGCATGGAGGTTGAAGTTGACCGGCCTGTCTTTGACCCACAAACAGCCATCCTGATGGACTTCAGGGTTGACCAATCTCACGGCATGCATTTCATGTACGTGCTGCCCTTTTCGCCCACTCGAGCCTTGCTGGAATCAACCATGTTCAGCACCACGGTGATGCCTTCTGAGTACTACAGAGAAGCGATTGAAGCTTACCTCTTCAGGCACCACAACGCCAACATCCAGCAGGTCATCTCCAAAGAGCAGGGCGTGATTCCAATGGGCTCGCTTGGACTTCACGACCCCGCCATTCCCGGCTTGGGCGCGAACGGTGGCGCTATTCGCCCCGCCAGCGGCTACACATTTGCGTTTATTCATCAGCAAATTGAGGAGGCCGTCGAACGGGTCAAGAACGGAAAACCACTGAAGTTCACTCGGCCTCACAAGCGGGTGGACGTGTGGATGGACAGCGTGCTGCTCGCCGTCTTGCGTCATTGGCCTCAACAGGGCCCGATTTTGTTCGGTCGCATGGCGCAGTCTTTGTCGGGTGAGGAATTCATCCGTTTTATGAGCGGGAAGGCAGGATGGAGGCTTCGCTTCAAGGTCATGATGGCCATGCCGAAATTACCCTTCATTCGAGGCGTTTCGAAGATGATGTTCAGCCGACCACGCAAGGTGGTTTCATGACGGTGCTCGAGTCGTTCATCGCACTCGACACGCTCAATCTTCTCGCGCTTCTCGGCGTGGTGTTCATTGGCCTGCCCCACGGGGCCATGGACGGTGCGCTTGCCATGCATTTCGGCTGGACGAGCCGTCCTGCCATCATCGCTCTCTTCTTGTTCTCCTACATCGGACTGGCAGGCGCTGTCGTGCTGGTTTGGGTGTTCGCTCCTGCAGTCACGTTCGTGGTGTTCCTCGCTATCAGCATCTTTCATTTTGGAAGAGGCGATGCATCCTCACTCGGCGCTGGCAGAACGGCGGTAGAAAGCCTTGCTCGTGGTGGCTTGGTGATCGCTGGAATCAGCCAGATGCATCGTCCTGAAGTCGATGTGATCTTCCAGACCCTTGTGGGCAACGACACCTCCGGTGTGTGGCTTTTTCTCAACGGCGTGGTGTTGATCACCATCGGCTGTGTTGTTGAAGCGGTGCTGTTCAAAAACCCTCAAGAGCGCCTGTCCTTCGTTGTTGAACTCGGTGTTCTCTTCCTGCTCTTTTTGGCCGTGCCACCGCTGGTAGGTTTCGCCTTGTACTTCTGCTTCGTCCACTCCATCCGTCATGTTTCCTCGGTGCGGAACACCATGGAAGCGACGGTGTCGAACCTTTCCATCACCAAATCGACGGCGGTATTTTCCTTCGTTACGTGGGGTGTTGGACTCGCCGTTCTGGCCCAGCAGACGTCAATGATGGAGTTGGATTCGGCGTTATTGCGAGTCGTGTTTATTGGTCTGGCGGCGCTCACTGTTCCCCACATGATTCTCGTGGACGGCCTGCTCCACCGAAGGCCGGCAGCAGCATGATGAACGGGACAACTTGGTGTTGTCCTAAGAGCAAGCAATAAGGGCGGCTTGGGCTGACCGGAGGTTGGGGAAGTTGATGTCAGGCACCGAAGAGCGACTCAAGGACCTACGAAATCGCAAGGCTCGAAGTGAGGCTGGCGGCGGCCAAGCCCGTGTCGAGGCGCAGCACAACCGCGGCAAGATGACGGCTCGAGAGCGACTGGAACTCCTTCTTGACGATGGCAGTTTCCAAGAGATTGATGCGCTGGTTGAACACCGCTGTCGGGATTTTGACATGGACAAGAACGTCATTCCCGGCGACGGTGTGGTCACCGGGCATGGAACCATCAACGGGCGAGAAGTGTTTGCCTTCGCTCAAGATTTCACCGTCTATGGTGGCTCACTGGGTGAGATGCACGGCCTCAAGATTTGCAAGGTCCTCGACATGGCGCTCAAGACGGGGCGCCCCGTCATCGGGATGAACGATTCCGGCGGCGCTCGTATCCAAGAGGGCGTGGCGTCCCTTGGCTCCTACGCCGAGATTTTCTTCCGCAACGTCCGTGCTTCCGGCGTCGTCCCGCAAATTTCGGTCATCATGGGTCCGTGTGCAGGCGGTGCAGTGTACTCGCCGGCCATTACCGATTTCGTCATCATGGTCGACCAAACGGCCCACATGTTCATCACCGGTCCCGAGGTGATCAAGACGGTCACCAACGAAGTGGTCAGTTTCGAAGACCTCGGCGGTGCAGCCACCCACGGCTCGAAGTCGGGCGTGTCCCACTTTACGGCCAGCGATGACGAACACGCCATTCAGATGGCTCGAGACCTCTGTGATTTGTTGCCGCCCAACAACCTTGAGCGCCCGCCGATGAAGAAAACCACGGACAGCAAGGACCGTTCGTGCGACGCCCTTGACAACATCATCCCCGATGACCCGGCCAAACCGTACGATGTACTGGATGTCATCGCTGAAGTGCTGGACGATGGTGGTTTCATGGAAGTTCAAGCCGACTGGGCTCAGAACATCGTGGTCGGGTTCGGTCACCTCGGTGGCCACACCGTCGGTGTGGTTGCGAACCAACCCAAGGTCCTTGCTGGCTGCCTTGACATCGATGCAAGCGACAAAGCCGCCCGCTTCGTCCGATTCTGCGACGCGTTCAACATCCCTATCCTGACCTTTGAGGACGTTCCCGGTTTCCTTCCCGGAACGAACCAAGAATGGGGTGGCATCATCCGCCACGGTGCGAAACTCCTCTACGCCTTTGCCGAAGCCACCGTTCCCAAACTGACGGTCATCCTGCGCAAGGCCTACGGCGGTGCTTACGACGTTATGTCGAGCAAGCACATTCGAGGCGACTACAACGTCGCCTGGCCGTCGGCTGAACTCGCGGTGATGGGTGCTGACGGTGCGGTGGAGATCATCCATCGGCGACGCATCGCCCACGCTCGAAACCCAGAACAGGAACGAGAGCGATTGACGGAGGACTTCAAGGATACCTTTGCCAACCCGTACAAGGCCGCTGCCCTTGGCTACCTTGACGATGTCATCGAACCCAATCAAACACGTCAGCGATTGAGCCGTGCGCTTGAGATGTTGATGGACAAAGAAGAGCTCCGGCCTGCACGGAAGCACGGCAACATTCCACTCTGAGGTGCAGACATGAGCCAAGACATCACCGAACTGATGATGGCGGCCATCGCTGCCGTCATTGCGGAGACGCAAGCGGACGGCGACGACCCCGCACAAGTGGCCCGCCAGCCCGGTGCAGCATGGTCCCAAGACCACCGTCGGCAAATGACGGGAAAGACGTCGTTGATGAACGCACGAGCAGGACGCTCGCCCTGGAGGTGAACCCATGACAGATACCCGAAAAGTCATCGTGAACGGAACCGAATACGAGGTTGAACTGGAAGGCGAAGGCACCCAGTGGAAGGCCACCGTCGGCGGTCAAACCTTCGACATCGAAATGCCCGAAGCAGCGGTGGCCGCCAAGCCTCGGCGTTCCGGCGGCCGAAAGAAGAAGAAATCTGGTACGGTTTCCGCCAACATTCCAGGAAAGGTGGTCACGGTTGAGGTTGAGGAAGGCCAAGAGGTCAGCGAGGGACAGGTCATCTTGATCCTTGAAGCCATGAAGATGCAAAACGAGATTCAAGCCCCGGTTTCAGGGACGGTCGTTTCGGTGCAGTGCAGCGAAGGGGAAGCCATTGAGGCCAACGTTCCCCTCGTGGTGATTGACCCAGCCGCAACCGATGACGAGGACTGAAGTTCGTGCCGTTTGAGAAAGGGTTAATGTAGCATCATAGAGAGTTGATATCATGGACGGCAAGCCGGTGTGCGACTTCCCTGGATGCGGCGAAGAGGGCACCATTGTCTCTCGCCTTTCTCCCGAGGGTTATCTCGTCGCCACGGGAAAGAAAGCCTACTCGTTCCGTGAAGCTTACCGCCGATTCCACTATTGTTCCAAGCACCACGACGAACTCATGAACGGCGTTTGGTCCCGTGTCAGGAAACCTGACGACAAAAGCGACGGCCACGTCGCTCCAACGGCTATTTGATGCCCGCCCCGGCGGCGCAGGCGTGATATACTTCCGTTCTGTGGAAGTTTTATGCACGTTACCGACGATGCCACGTCCAAGACCACGTCCACTCTCGTCAGCCTGATGATGGTCGTTTCCGTCCTTCTCGTGAGCGCCACACCTTCTGTTTCGGCCGTTGGCCCGAATCAAAACGACCTAAACTCGGGTGGGGATTTGCCCGACAACACGAGTGTCAACATCACCAACTACATCTTCTCGGGTACGTACACCGGCTCGGGTGAACTTGATTATGGCGATGACAACGATTACCTTCGTGTCGCCTTGAACAGCAACCAGGGCCTCTATGCATCACTTTCCTTCCCCTCGACCACCACCTTTGCCAACGGTACAACGGTTTCGAACGACTTTGATCTCGTCTTCTATGACAGCCAGCTGAACTTCATGGACGAGTCGTGGGCGAACAACCCAGAAACGCTGAGCACCAACAGTTCGAGCACGGGTCACGGCGGTATGGTTTACATCCAAATCCTCCGCTTTGACGGCGCGGGGACGTGGAACCTTACCCTCTCCAAATTCACCGTGAGCAGCGGGACCGGTGGCGGTGGAAACGGCACCGGTGGCGGTGGCGGCTCCTCGGTGGCCAACTGCACTGGAGCGGGTACGTTGACCTCCGATATTCTCGAGCCAAACGACGCCACGACCACGGCCACCCAGGCCTCGCTTCTCCCTCTTTCATGCACGGGGCTCTCCATTCACACCACCACGGATCAAGACGTCTTCGAAGTTGACATGATCGCTGGTGTTACCTATTACACCAACATCACGTTCACGCACCTGAACGGTGACATTGATACAAGGTGGAACACAGCCACGAGCGGTTTCCTGTCAAGTTCAGCGAGCACGAGCAACGTGGAATCCATGCAAGTTACAGCCCTCGTCAACCAAAGCACCTACATTGAAGTGTACGGCTGGTCGGGCGCCACCAACGTCTACGACATTGAAATCACCACGGACAATCCCGGCGGCGGTCAAGCGTTCGAATCCGTTGATGTTTCCATCATCAACACCTCGCACGCCACCTTGGACTTCTCTGGCTTGACCAACGGCACGACCTACAACTACAACTACACGTACGGGCAACTCCACCTTGACGATGATGAACACTGGGGCATGACGACCAACGGGACCTTCAACGCCACGGGCACCACCCACAGCATCAACATCACCACCATGGCCACCCACAACGAATCGTCGTTCCTCGTGAGAGCCACCCTGTTCGACGCCACGGGCGCCGCCCTCAACACCGACACGGACGAACTCTACATCGAAATGGTGGAAATTGAAGCCACTTCCTCGACAACGGGCGAGATTGAACTGACCAACCTTTCAATCGGAACTGCCTACGACGTTGCCTGGATTGTCATTGATTACGACGAGTGGCAAAGCAACTTCACCGTCTCAAACGATGTTGATGCAGCCATTGCCCACGCACTGATTGACGAGGACATGTGGTCGCTGACGCCAACGACATCGTCCATGTCCTACCAGATCAACTGGACGGGACCGACCACCATGAACGACCACCTCTTCTTCGCCTATCTTGCTCCCAACGGTACGTCGGTGAACCTGAGCGATAACGACAACATGACGGGCCTGCACTTCGACGACTTCGTTCCGCAACTCCCCAGCTTGGTGATCGCTTCCTACTCGGCCAGTTCCACGGCCAGCACCAACAACGTTCAGGCAGAGGGGCTGGATTTGGTCGTCGGTGATAGCTACCAGTACCAGTACCGAGTAACCGATGCCGGCGGGGCCAACCTCGCCACGTCATCCATGACCTCGTTCACCGCCACGGCGCAAAACATGAGCATCCCCACGTTCACCTACGCAACGCCCAACGCTTCGGGCACCTACTGTGTCAATATCGATCTGTTTTCCAACGTCTCGGTCCAACTCATCGGTGACCAAGACTGCTTCACGCTCGTGCAGGACGACGACAACGATGGCGTGGCCAACGAAGCTGACCAGTGCCCGAACACGGCGGCTGGGGCGACCGTTGACCAAAACGGATGTGCGCTCTCCCAGAAAGACTCCGATGGTGACGGCTACAACGATGACGTGGACGCCTTCCCAACCGACGGCACGCAGTGGTCTGACATGGACGGCGACGGCTACGGCGACAACGCCAGCGGCAACATGGCCGATGCCTTTCCCACCGACAGCACGCAGTGGTCCGATGCTGACGGCGACGGCTACGGCGACAACGCCAACGGCAACTACCCCGATGCCTTCCCCACCGACCCGACGCAGTGGTCCGACGGCGACGGTGATGGCTACGGCGACAACGCCAGCGGCAACAACCCGGACGCATGGCCCTCCGACAGCACGCAGTGGAAGGACAGTGACGGCGATGGCTTTGGCGACAATCCAACCGGCACCAACGGCGACGCGTTCCCCAACGATGCCAGCCAGTGGTCCGACGGTGATGGCGACGGCTACGGCGACAATCCCAACGGAACGACTCCCGACGCCTTCCCCTCCGATGGAACGCAGTGGGAAGACGGCGACGGTGATGGCTACGGCGACAACCCTCAGGGCAACAACGCCGATGCGTTCCCCGATGATGCTTCACAGTGGTCTGACAGCGATGGCGACGGCTACGGTGATAACCAGGCCGGCACCACCCCTGATGCCTTCCCCAACGACTCGACTCAGTGGTCCGACACCGATGGCGATGGGTACGGCGACAACGCCGCTGGCCTCAATCCAGACGACTTCCCCAACGACGCCACGCAGTGGCGTGATGCGGACGGTGACAGCTACGGCGACAACGCCAACGGCAACAGTCCCGATCTGTGTTTGAACACCCCGGCCGGTGAAGCCGTCGACGAGAACGGTTGTTCGACCTCCCAACTCGACGCTGACATGGACGGCGTGAACGACGCCAACGACGCATGCCCCAACACTCCCGCCGGTGAGACCGTCGACAGCGTTGGATGTTCCAGCAGTCAGGAAGATGCCGACAACGACGGCGTGATGGACGCCTTCGATGCCTGCCCCAACACACCGTTGGGTGCCGTGGTCGACGCCGCAGGTTGCGCTACAAGTCAACTCGATACCGATGGTGATACCATCACCGATGACCGAGACCAATGCCCAACCACGACGATGGGTGAGCCGGTCAACGGCGTGGGCTGCTCCGCCACCGAGCGGGACACCGACGATGACGGTGTCATGGACGCTTACGATGTCTGCGACAACACGCCGTTCTCTGAAGTGGCAGACGCCCAGGGTTGCTCCGATTCGCAAAAGGACAGCGACGGCGACGAAATCACCGATGATGTCGATAACTGTCCCGGAACTGAAAACGGACTGAACGTTGACATGCTCGGCTGCGCAACCAACCAGCGAGATGCTGACAGCGACATGATTTCCGACGCCGAGGACATCTGCCCGGTGACACCCAGCGGCGAGCAAGTTGACGCCCAAGGCTGTTCGGATTCGCAAAAGGACGAGGACAACGACGACATCGCCAACGACAAGGACCTGTGCCCTGACACCCCCGTGGCCCTTTCGGTTGACATTGACGGCTGCGCTGAGCAGCAGAAGGACGATGACGGCGATGGCCTCAAGAATCACGTCGACGATTGTCCCAACACTCCAGAAGGTGAACTCATCGACCCTGTTGGTTGTGCGCTGGTTCAACTCGATTCGGACGGCGACGGTGTCAACGATGCCGAGGACGCCTTCAAGTTCGACGCCAACGAATCGGTGGACACCGACAACGACGGTATCGCTGACCGCTGGGACGCCTACCCAGAAGATCCAACTCGAAGCCAGGCCGAGGTTGAGGACAGTGGCAACGGCATGGTCTACGCAGTGATTGCCTTGCTTTTGGTCGGCCTGCTGGGCGGTGGAGGCTACTTCTACAATCGCAAGCAGGACATCGCCACGAGTCCCTTTGCAGACGCCATGGATCAAATGGACACTGCCACGGAGCAAAACATGGGTGGAAGCGACAAAACCCTTCCTTCCCTCGAGAACGCCGAGCCGCAGCAGTGGGAAGAAAACGGAGTGCATTGGTCAAAGGATACCAACGGCCAGTTGTCGTACTACGATGCTGCTTCAGGCGCTTGGGTTCCATACGAAGGCTGAGCCTTGGTGCAGGAAGAACCGTAATAGAGGGACGACGAAGTCTCCCAAGCATGGGCGAGAACGGTGAGTTCTGGCGTTTAGCTCAGGATTTCATGGAATCCGAGACCACCGGTGATGAGTTGCCGGTTTCCGAGCCGCCCGTCACCGAGGCGGCTGAAGGTTCAACCAATGTTGTGGCCGTCACGCAACGCTTGACTCCCGGGTCGCCCGGTGGCTTGGTCGCCCTTGCTCTCGTTGGTGTTCTGGTGGTCGCATCGGTGATCTCGGTTGCTCTTTGGAGCCTCTCGGATTACGACCCCAACGACGTGGATGGGGACGGCATTGCCAACGGTGTTGACGATTGCTATGACGGCTTTACCGAATGGACCTCCAGCATCGCTCTGGACCATGACGGCGATGGTTGTCATGACGCAGAGGAGGACGGAGACGACGACAACGATACGGTTCCCGACGAGGGGGATGCCTGTCCAACCGGTGAATCGGGTTGGTTACCGACGGCAGCAACGGACCATGACGGTGATGGTTGTCATGACGACCTCGAAGACAGCGACGACGACAACGACAATGTCTCCGATGAGCTGGATGCGTTCCCGCTGGATGGAACCGAGTGGCAGGACACGGACAACGACGGCGTTGGGGACAACAGCGATGCGTTTCCCGATGACCCCTCCGAACAGTTGGACACCGACGGTGACGGGTGGGGCGACAACAGCGATGTTTTCCCTTGGAACGGCGCTGAATGGTCCGATGCCGATGGTGATGGATTGGGAGATAACGCCGACCCGGATGACGACAACGACGGGGCCCTCGATGAAAACGACCTCCACCTTGGCAAGGACATTGGCGTCCAGATTCGCCTCGAAAACTTCACCCTTTTCGATGCCGTTGATTTGTTCTCAGACAGGGGGCAAATTCGATTTTGCATTTCCGTGAACAGCGGTTGGAACGGGTGCATGAGTCCGTATGAATCCGATTTTATCATCGGGGAAAGGCGGGATGTCGGCATCAATTCCTCCTACAATTTGGACGAATCAATCCGTTATCATTACGTCAACATCTCCATCATTGATTGGGACCCACTCTTTGATGATGACGTGGACATCCACCCCGATGAGGGTGTCCTCACCTATTCTGCAGTGTATGACAGCCTTGCCACTGAGCAGAACCTTTCCTTCGTGGCCAACGGTAGCGGCGATGGCGACGCAGGTTCACTGGAGTTCTCACTCGAACCGTTGGACTATCTTGGGATGACCAGGGTCGAATATTATTGGAATTTTGGCGGCCAAACCCACGGCATTGACATCACCACCACCCACGCCGACTACCTCATGTACCGCAACATGAATCATGCCATTGACTGGACGAACGCCTACACAAATGCGGACATCATCCCCCAATACGCAGCGTTCTCAACACCGAACGATGCCACGGTAAAAGCCACGGCTGACCAACTCCGGGCAGATGCAATCGCCAACGGCTATACTTCGGATGTTGATATTCTACGGTACATCTATGGCTTCGTCGGTAAAATACAGTATGCCTACGACATCGACACCACCAACTTTTCTGAGTATCCCAAATACCCTCTTGAGATGTTGATTGACCGCAGCGGTGATTGTGAGGATTCCAGTGCGTTGTTCATCAGTTTGGTAGAAGCCCTTGGGTACGATGCCGGTTTAATGTTGGGCAGCGTAAAGGCGACCGAAGACGATGAATGGGGCGGCCACGCTTGGCCTGTTGTTGCCTTGGACAACCACGAAGGTTGGAGCATCAATGGCGTGGGGGAAAAGGCCAATTTGACCTATTATTTCGTGGAATCGACCGCCTATTATGAGGGGTCAAGCGACATTGGTGTCAACCCGTGGTACGAGATCAAAGACGAAGCCTTCTTTGATGTTGAAGAATAGGATTCGAGCGAATCACGTCAACACTTCGAGCAGGCGGTCCTGTTCAACCGCCATGCGCAGTTCCATCGCGATGCGTCGTCCACTCGACATGGGTTTTCGCCAGGTTGCGTTGCCGTAGGGGTGGCCGACACTCACGTGAACGTTGGTGCCGCCACCGAGGCGGGGGGCGACGTCGTAGATGTAGTAGTTCATGTCCTTGTCAATGCAGGTTTGGAGGCAGAACGGACCGATGATGCCAGGGTCGTAGTGCTCCTTGCTGGCCTTGATGAATTTCTCACCGAGCTCAAAGGCCTTCTCAAGAAGCGACTCCCTGATGGTGGCTGTGTTGTGGCCGACCACGGTCATCTCGGGGATTTGCTGGTGAATCGGCATGGTCATTTGCTGAGGTGCCGGGAGGCGAACATGACCGTCGAGTGAAGATTCGAATCGCCAGTCAACGCCGAGGAGTTCAAGTCGCTCACCTTCTTCTGCCAGAGGGCTGTAAAAGAAGTTCAAGTTGAACACGGGGCCGATGACGTAGCGCTCAATTCGAGCGCCGTCAAGCGAGGCTTGGTCGATGACGCCTTCGGCGAGCAAGGCGGCGGATTTTTCCTGGTATTCCTTGTACGAGGCACAGGTGAAGAAGCCACGCTCGAGTTTCTTCTGGGCGTGATGGAGTTTGACGATGACCAAGCAGTCGATGTCCTCTGGACTGTCGATCTTCTCGGGGTAGGGTAGGCCAGCTTTCTCAAGAATCCAGTAGTAATCTTGGTCCTCAGTGCGCTCTTCCATTCGAAGCATGTTCCTCGAACCAAACATGGGGACTCGGAAGTTCTCCTCAATGTCGCCAATGGCCGAGTAGGAGGTGAACGAACGGTTGGGGATGTAAATCACGTTTCGCTTCCGCATCTCTTCTTGCATGTCCGGGGCCAACACATCGTTGAACTCTTTCAGGACGATGGCCTTGTCCACCATGCCACGAACGACACGACCCGATGAACTGCGTTGGGTTTTGAAGTAGTTCGCGTAGGTCTTGTGGCGTCCTTCTTTGCAGTAGGCCACGGTGGGGAAGCCTTCCTCAATGGCGCCATCGCAGATGTCAAGGGCGGAATGCGAAGCGGTCATCCCGATGCGAAGTTTCAATCGGTCGTATTCCTCAACGATGGAGGCGATATCGGATTGGTCAATCATGCACGGCACGTCCAAAGTTTGTCCTGCAACGGGGGTTTTTGATGTATCCGCTGGGTTTGGTTCAGTCAAACCGCTGGAGTTGCATCAGTTCCTCGGTTGAGAGCGTTTCGCCTGCGAGCAGTTTGGCCATCAAATCCTGCGTCTGATCGCTGGCTGCAGGGCGCTGGCCTTCGCCGGCACTGGCACCGCGCATGGCGCGCAAGATGTCCTGAATGGAATGCAGACATCGAAGCGAGACGATGTAGAGGCTGTGCTCCTTGTCGGCTTCCTTCTTTGAGGTGCGAAGTTTCCGATGAGCAGCTTCGGCTTTCTCTCGCTGACGGTCAACCTCTGCGTTCCACTGGAGCATGTTGTCGTGGGCAGACTGAGCAGCCTCAGCCGCTTCTTTCACGGCGTTGTGAGCGGCCTCTTGAAGGGCGATGGCCTCTCGAAGTTCACCGCTTCCCTCTGCGCTTTCAGTGGCTTGCTGGGCTGCCTTCAAGGCCTTTCGCTTGGCGCTGAGTTCCTTCATTTTCTTGAAGTACTTCCGCTCGTTTTTCCCTTGGTGCTTGCCTTGCTCAAATTCTCGCTCAAGGCGTTCCATGGTGCGAGTGAGGGATTGAACCGTGTCTGGGCGAATGGGGCGTCCTCGGCGGTCAAATTGCTGCGGCTGTTCTGGTTGGTCAGCTCGCATGGCTTCCTTGGCTTCACGGACGACCTTGTTGGCATCCTCGCGCTCTCGCTTCTTCTCGCGGACCATCTCGTTCATCTGGTCACGAAGGTCGCGTTGTTCTCGAACTTGGACGATCAACTCTCTGACCTCGTTGTTGAGTTCGTTTCGGGTGCCGGTGTATTGCTTGGTTTTCTCGTTCCAATCGTCTCGAATTTCACGGTGCTGGGTCGCTTTCTTGTCAACCATTTTGCGTCGTTCATCGAGAAGATCTTTGAGTTCTGCCATGCTTCATCTCACCTGGTCTGGGGAGGATTCCCATCCTCCCGCATGCTAGCGACCCACCTCCCCCATTTAATCCTTCATGGGCGACTCGTCCGTTGTTTTCCTCGCCATCATGCAGGCCATTGGAGTTCGTTGATGGTACGACGAACCAGACCGAGGTTGGAACGCCGGTCGCATTTCACGGCCAAGGTTCGTGGTGAAACCGGTGACAGGATGAGGTACCCGTTCTCCATGACCAGTGTGGTCGTGGCGTCGTTGGCTGATGATTGCACCAACGTTCGCCAACGCTCAATTTCGTCGCTTCCCGCTCTCGGTCCTGTGGCATACACAACGAAGCCATCTCGGTCAACGAGGTGAACGGACACCACGCCTGAGAGGCTCGTCAACGGTCTCAACAGCCCCTCAATCATGATGCTGAGACCTGCACTTCGGTGAATAATTGTTCTCAAAGGTAGGGCGAGGTCAGTGGCCCTCGCATCATGTAGCCCAAGCCCGACTGGTAGTAGCCGTTGAGTTCTTGTTCGATGCTCAAGCCACGTCGTTGGTAGAATCGCTGTGCTCCCTCATTGGAGGCCTTGACCTCAAGTTGAACCCGCCTGAATCCCTTCTTCCAGGCCTCGATGTTGAAGCGCTTCCACGCCAGATCGCCCCAACCTTGGCCTTGATGCTCGCTGGCCACGACAAAGGCAGCCACCCTCACGATGTCGTCCATGAACGGTGTGCCGTAGAACACCCCGTGGATGGTTCGGGGTTCGTTTTCGTCCAAGTCAACCAAGACGAGGTTGCCGTCCCAGACCGGTATGGGGAGGTGGCGGACGGACGCTTCGGCGTAGCGCTCTCCCGTTTCGTGTTTGAAGAGTTGAATGACTTGGCTCACGGCTGCTGAATCGTAATCAAGCGGGCGCAGACCCGGAACCCATGCCATGGTGGGCATGCATTCACCGCCGAGGGTTGGAAGGCCGCCGTTTTCCTCTTCGTGGTGCGGCCTTTCGCATGCTTGGCTCGCGCTTTTCCTTTGGTGAAGTCGGGGGTGTGGCGGCCTGTGTCACATCCGTAAGGCCACCGTGCTCAAGCATGGCAGCGAACTCTTCCATCGAAAGTGCTTGGCCGGAGAGCAAGCGCTCGTTCATCTCTGGCGTAGGTGGTGGGAGTGGTTGGTCCGGGCCAGCCTGGTGTTTCTTGAGGTAGGCACGCAACCGTCCTGCTTCGTTTCGAAGGCCCTTGGCTGCTTCACGTGTCTGTGTGATTTGTTGAGCCAGCCTCCGGTCGTTTTTGTTCACCGACTTGATGGTCTCAAGCAGGTTCAGTCGTGTTCGGTTTACATCCGAGAGCATGGCTTGATGTTCATTGTAGATGGACAGCATGGTCTGCAATTCAAAGAAACGGGCAAACATTTCCATTTCTTGAGCAAGACTCAACCCGTCATCGGTCGTGAGTTTGGTGTAAAAATCCGTCAAGGTGTTGGCTACGCGGTGGCGGGGAACAACCAACCGCTGAACAAGTTCGTCTCTGATCTGGATGGCTGCATCAAACGCTTTCTTTTGCTGTATGGCGAGTTGAACCAACTCGTCGAGAGCGTCGTGCTTAACCTCTGGGGCTGTGGTAAGCTTGTTCACGGCGAATTTGATGGTCTCGGAATGAAGTTTCTTCTGCACATGGAGACCAACAAGCGTCTCCTCTGCCTCGCTAAGACGTCCGATGACCTGTTCGTACATCGCCTCAACCTCGGTTGTTTCAAGCGGTGCTAGGTCGTCAAACACCGAGGACGAACGCTTGGTCATTGGCCGTCCTCCTCGTTGCGACGCTGCTTTTGCTTGGCATAACTCGATTCGCCACCTTCATTCAGGCGTTCTGCATCCTCAAGGAGGTGCCCCCATCCGCCCTCACCCATTTCAGACCAAAATTGGATGGCCTCTTCTGAATCCTTGATTGCATGTTTGAC
>MDTD01073866.1_pt1 | contig 15818 bp, 15 predicted proteins | sample 811221 | NCBI WGS metagenome assembly MDTD01 (sample SAMN05326646, study PRJNA326480) | marine metagenome | isolation source: seawater | place: Pacific Ocean: South West | collected 2011
ACAACATGGCATTCTAGATCATAAAAAAGTAAGCAAAATATGGGCTGAACATTTAGATGGCAATAGGGATTGGTCAAATAAAATTTGGATAATTTTAATGTTTCAATCATGGTTATCTTATGACAAATTATATGACTATTGATGGATCTTCAAAAAATTGCTTTTTTTATACCAAAACTTACTTATGGAGGCGCTGAAAGAGTAATAATAGATATTGCTAATAATCTTTCGAAACGTGGGTATTTGATAGATATAGTTTTAGCAAAAGGTGGCAATATATACTTAGAGGAGATAAGCCCATCCGTTAATATAATCAACCTCAACTGTAAATCTACTATCTTAAGTATTTTTAGCCTATCAAAATATATTAAAAAATATAGTCCTAATGGAATTATTTCAGCCTTGTCTCACGCAAATTGTGTCGCTCTTTTATCTAGAAAGATTATGAACAAAAATATTAAGGTTGTTGTTTCAGAGAGGAATATTAGTTATCGAAATACATTAAATAAAATTGGATTCAAGAGAATTATATTAGATTTGCTTATTAAATACTTATATCCTGAAGCTAAATGTATCGTTACGGTTTCAGAAGGAGTAAGGGAATCAATAATCGATACGTATAAATTCAAAAGGAATCAAGTAAAGGCAATATTTAACCCATGTGATTTCAAAAAAATAAATAAATTAAAGTCAAAAAGTATTTCAAATTACGAAATAAATAATGCGTTTAAATCTGAAAATCAAAAAATCATACTTTCTGTGGGCAGCTTAACTATTCAGAAAAACTATAGTTTACTGATAAAAGCTTTTAAAATAGTTAGAAGAGAAATTAATTGCAAGCTTATCATTCTTGGAGAAGGTCCAGAAAGGTCTAAGTTGGAAGAACTATGCAGAAATTTAGGAATAGATAGTAAGTCAATTTTCTTTCCTGGATTTATAGCTAATCCTTTTCCTTATATGAAAGATTGTGATCTATATGTTATGTCTTCTTTATGGGAAGGTTTACCAAATGTTCTCATACAGGCTTTAGCATGTAATTGCAAGATTATATCAACCGATTGCGATGCAGGTCCTCGGGAGATATTAGAGGATGGTAAATGGGGTAGACTTATTAAAGTTAATGATTTAAATGAATTAGCCAATGCAATGATAGAAGAGCTTCGTTCAAAAAATAAAAATCTCTCCAACTCAAGTAAAGGTAGATTAAACAGATTTAACATAGACAAAGTCACTAATCAATATCTTGATGCTCTTGAACTTTGAAACATCTAAAATGGTAGTATTCATTGAAATTCTTTATAAATAATATGTTTTATAGATTTAAAATAATTTTGTGGTATTCATTAAGACCTCTTTTTTGGGAACATTCATTAGAGTTAGTAAAAAGAAAATTTATTTTTAATAAAAAGAATGAATCAAAAGAAGGGTTAGAGTGGGCAAAAAAAAATTCCAAATCACTTTTAAATGCCTTGACCCATATTGGTTTAAATTTTTCTGAAGAGAGCCTAAAGCTTAAGATCAACAAAGATCTAATTGATAATGGGAATAAATTAATTAAGTCTTCTCAAATAAATATATTCTCATCAGTCAACTCTGAAAAATTAGGTGGGAAAGCTTACATTAATTTACTTTATATAATAGCGTTGATAACAGAAACAAAATACGTCATTGAAACAGGTGTTGCTTATGGATGGTCAAGTCTTGCAATATTACATGCTCTTTCTAAAAAGAATGATGTAAAAGGCTTAGTAAGTATAGACATGCCATATCCTTCTTCTAAAAGTAATGAATATGTAGGAATAGTGGTACCAAACTATTTAAAAGAAAAATGGAAGTTAATTAGGCTACCAGATAAACCAGGTATTAAAAAAGCTATTAAAAATAATTTAGGTAAATTTGATTTAGCACATTATGATTCTGATAAGAGTGTTTGGGGAAGAGAATATGGTTACGAACTTCTTTGGAACGGACTTAGAAAAGGTGGTATTTTAATTTCAGATGATATAGAAGATAATCTTTCATTTAGAAGATTTATTAAAAGTAAGAAGTCAAGATTTGCAGTAATAAAAAACGATAATAAATTTATTGGCATCACAATTAAATAATAAAAACTATAGTGAATAATAACTTATTAAAAAATTCTCAAAAATCTAAAAAGATAATATTCCATATTATTCCTAATTTCATCCCTGGTGGGGCGGAGAACCAGTTAAAACTCCTTGTGGAAGAATCATTATGTTATAAACATGTAATTATTTCCATAAAAGATAATACAAATATTTTTGAAGAAAGTAAACTTCGTAATAATATAAACGGAAGAATTAAGGTTATATGTTTAAAGTTAAAATTAAATCCTTTTTCATTGATTTACTCAGTAAATATATTATTAAAAACATTTAGAAAATATAAACCAAGTATCACACAATATTGGATGTACCATTCACAGTTTTTAAGTTTAATAATTTCATTAATATGTAAAACAAAAGTAATTTGGTGCATACGACATGGTTCTTTCTCTAGAAAAACTAAATATATTACTAAAATAATTTCAAAAATTAATTCTATTTTTTCCAGAATAATTCCAGATTTAATAATTTATAATTCAAAATCAGGTAAGCAAATTCATGAATCAAATGGCTATTCAAATTTAAAAAGTAAATATATTTTAAATGGTGGAAGTGACCTTTTTAAATTCTCAAATTCTATTAGAAAAGAATTTAGATCGGAATTAAAACTCAGCGAAAATATCTTTATTGTAGGATCTATAGCCAGATATTCTCCACAAAAATCGCATGATATCTTGTTAGAGTGTTTTAGTTATGAATTAAAAAATAAAAAAAATTCAAAACTATTATTGTGTGGGAGAGGTATTGATAAAAATAATATTGAACTAATGGATAAATTAAAGAAATATGATATTGAAAATAGTACTATCTTATGTGGCTATAGGAATGATGTTAATAAAGTATTGAATGGGCTTGACCTTTATATATCAACAAGTAGTTACGGTGAAGGTTTTCCAAATATTATTTTAGAGGCAAGTTACACTGGATTAAAAATAATTGCAACGGACGTGGGTGATACCAAAACAATAATTTCAAACAAAGGAGTTCTTTTTGATATTGGAGATAAAGAATCACTTAAAGAAAATCTTAGGCAGCAATATAATTTATTTTTAAATAAATCAGAAAAAAATGAAAAATATTTTCTTGAAAGAAAAAATTTATCTGAATTTTGTAGAAAGAAATTCACAACCCAGCAAATGGTTCAAAAATATATTTCTGAATGGGATAAATTACTATGTATCTAGAATATTTAGTTGGAGCGATAGGTCTAATACCTATATACATTTTTTTAATTAGGAAATTAAATTTAAAATTATCTACTGCATTAAACATATATTTTTATAGGGGTTTATTTTCAATAGCTTATATTACTTACGCAAATTATGACTATGCAGATGTAAATACTTATATACGCGGTGGTTATATATCAAAGGGAATTATAGGAAGTTCACTTATATCATCAATAGTAGACATTAGTGGTAAATACCTAGGGATAAAAGGATATACTCTTTATTCATTATTTGGTCTATTAGGAACAGTTGGTTGTTGTTATTTATATTGTTCAATCAAAAAATGTGAAATCAAAGGAACTAAAAAAATTAGTTTTATCAGCAAAATATTTTGTTTCCTGCCAGCATTATCATTTTGGACATGCGCACCTGGGAAAGACTCTATTATATTTTTGGTAATAACTTATGGTTTATATTCATATTTAAAATTAAATGATAATTCATTTAAAGTAAGTATAAAAATAATAATTACAGCATTTCTATTATTATTAATTAGACCACATGTAGGGGCATCTCTTGCCCTTGGTTACATTATATTTTTTACTAATCAAATTAAAAAGAAAAAGTATTTATATATAAGAGTAATTATCTTATTAATAGTCAGTGTAACTTTTTGGATATCAATACCTTTATTGCTAGATTTTGTTGGGATAGGTAGTAATAACATACTTGATGGTCTGTATTTATTAGAGGAAAGATTTTCCCAAACATCTATACAAGAAGTAAACACTAGTTCTAATTATATAATGAGAATTATTTTCTTTTTATTTACACCATTACCATTAATAAGTTTGAATCCATTATATCTAGCTGACTATATTAATACCTTTTTCATTACTTATTATTTATTCACTATTATTAAGGGTCAAAAGAGTTATAGAAATATAAGAAACAATCCCTTTTTCTTATTTTCAGTAATTCTTATATTTGTACTACCTCTCACCATATATAACCAAGGTATAGCATCAAGGCAAAAATGGATGGTTCTTCCACCACTGATTGTGAGTTTAAAAAATAATATATATTTAAACAACAAAAAAATAGTAGATTAGTTAATATCCGTTTATTATTAATAGATAACATTATAAATTTTTAATTAGGGAAATATATTGGGCAAATATTTTGACAAAAATACTTTACTTCTCACTACTACAAAATCACTAACATTAAATAGATTCCTATACCCAATATGCGATAAGTTAGATAAAGATTTAGATATAGAGATAAATATTGGATCAAGAAACATTGGTGGACTTAATTCAAAGTGGTCAAAATATAAAATTTTTGAAATTAATTATCCTAAATCTTGGAAAGAACTTTTAAATCCTTTAAAGCTTCTAAAAATAATAATAAAAATAAATAATTTGATTAATACAAATAAAATTAAATATATTTATGTTCATACTCCAATAGCGTCAAATTTAATAAGAATTGCTAAATTATTTAATTTTAAAAGAAAACCTATAATAATTTTTCAAGTACATGGGTTCCGCTTTTACGGCAAAACATTCTCAATTGGAAAAATTATACTATTTTTATTTGAATTTTTCTTATGTCTATTTTGTACAAATTATATAATTACAATAAATAAATTTGACTATAAAATATCAAAGATTTTTAAGCCATTTTCAAAAAATAATGTTTTCTACATCAAGGGAGTGGGTGTAGAAAGCAGCAAATTAAAGCCATACTATAAAAAAAAATTTGCAACTAAATCAAAAATAATTGGTACTGTTGCCACTTATAATAAAGAAAAAGGGTATGAAACTCTTTTAAAGGTTGCTAGAGAATTAAGAGAATATAAATTCATTTGTTACGGTGCAGGATCTTATGAATATTACAAAAAAAAAGCCGAAAAAAAGAAAATCTATAATATTAAATTTAATAATTTTACAGATGAGATAGAACAAGAAATCTCCAATTTCGATGTTATGTTTCTTCCAAGTAAAAGAGAGGGTCTTAATATATCTATTCAAGAATCATTATTTCTAGGAATTCCAGTAGTTACAACTAACAATAGAGGATGCAAAGATGTTTTAGAGGGTTCAGATATAAATTATTTATTCAATGAAAATGATATCAAAACTGCCTCCAGCTTATTGCGGTATATTCTTAAATTAGATTTAAAAGAATATAACGAGCTCAGGACGAAATGCCTACGTCATGCTTATACTAACTATGATTCAAAAAAAATTACTAATGAGTATATATGTATTTTTAAAAAAATATTGCTAAAAAGTTAATGATAAAAACTAGACAAGTTAATTATAATGATTTGGAGGCAATTGTTTATCACTATAAAAATGCCTTTGGCCGAGCAATTACAATAGATCAGTATTTAAAAACATTTTTAGATAACCAAACATTTCATAGTCAAATAGCTTTAGACGATAAGAATGACATAATCGGACATATAGGAATATCTCAGAACTCAATAAAGGGATTAAAAGAAAAAAAAATTGGATTTAGATTTAGTACATTTATTAATGAAAAAAATAGAGGAACAGGTGTCTACCAAAATCTCATGATTTCAACTTTAGATTATTTAAGAGATACCGATATATCTATTTTATATGCTTGGCCAAATAAATTTAATTTAGTGAGTTGCTTAAAAGATAATAATTTTCATCCTTTATTTCCTCAAACAACTTTTGAATATATTTTTAATACTAATTACTATGAGAATAAAAAAAATTCAGATCTATATAATTTTGAGATTTTAAATACTTCTAATATTCAATCTCATGAAATTGAAGAACTTAGTTTTTTATACTCTTCTATATATGAGTCGATAGTAGATTACAATATAAATTCATTAGCAAAAAGATTAACCAGAAATAATAAAGTTACTTATTGCATAATTAAACAAAACTCTAAAATTGTTTCATTATTGGGTTTTCAAGAAGATAAAGATGAAAATATTTACTGCGCTATTCATATAAATCTTATTGATTTTTGCCAATTAAAAGAATTATTATCAGATTTAGTTAATTCAATATGGGACAACAAAAAGCGAATAAAGTGTCAAATGTGGCTATCCCAAAACAACAGAGAAGGCATCAGAAATGCTATAAAGTCAGGAATGATTGAAAATGGACCCATTTTTTATAGAGGTTTCTACATAACTAACAAAATAAATAAATTAGATTTCTCAGAAGAATTTATCACTAAAACAAGTTTGCTTAATCATGACGCTTTCTAAATATATACAGTAATGAAAAAACTTATTACTTACTTAAAAAGAATTTTTTTCTGTATTATTTTTATAATAACTTCTCCAATTTTTTTATTAGTAGCACTTATTTGTATATTATTTCAAGGATGGCCAATTATATTTAAAAGCGAAAGAATTGGTAAAAATGGTGTCCCCTTCATTATTTATAAATTTAGAACAATGAGGGAGGGGATGTTAGACGACAGAGAGAGAATTACAAGAGTTGGGAGCATATTGAGAAGATCTAGCTTAGATGAAATACCGCAAATAATAAACTTAATAAATGGTTCTATGGAATTAATAGGAGCAAGACCTTTACCTCCTAGATGTTTTTATTCAAAGAGAATGAAAAAGTACTTCCATGAAAGGCATATTTATCCACCTGGCCTTACTGGATTAGCCCAAGTGTATGGAAAGGGGAAGATCAGGTCAGCTCAAGAAAAGTTAGTTTTTGATATTTTCTATATAAGAAATAAATCAATATTACTTGATTTATTTATATTTTTAAAGACTTTTGTTGTACTTTACAGAAGAGCTGTAAATAATAAGAAAGGAATAAGTCTTTAGTAATGTCTCTCTTTAGACAAAATGATAGAGTTTTAGTTGTTGCACCTCACTGCGATGATGAGGTTTTAGGTTGCGGCGGAACTATCAAGTTTCTAGCAGATAATGGTATAGATATTTTCCTATATGTAGTTACCGGTCATGGAGATGAAATACATCCAATATGGCCAAAAGATATTTGGGATACTGTTCATAAAGAATGTCAAAAATCTTCATCTTATCTAGGCATAAAAGAAGTAATTCAAGGAAATCTTCCTGCGATATGCTTGCCAGATTTACCTATCTATAAAGTTAATGAGGAGATACAATCAGTCCTTAATAAAATAAAACCTTCTGTTATTTTTATGCCCTGGAAAGGTGATATGCATAAAGATCACGAAATTATTAACTATGCTTTATCTGTAAATCTTAGACCATATATTTCTACTAATAAAAATTTAAGATTGGTTCTATGTTATGAAGTCCTTTCGGAAACTAACCTTCCACTAGAGCCTTCAAACTACACCCAATTTATTCCTAATTTTTATCTTGATATATCAAAATATATAAACCATAAATTAGAAGCTTTGAAGTTTTATAAGAGTCAATTAACAGATTCACCTTCTCCAAGATCTATTGAAGCTGTGAAAGCGCTAGCAAAATTAAGAGGGGTGCATATAAGAAAAAAATTCGCAGAAGCCTTTGTTATTTCTTATTGTCTAGAATCATAAATTTCAATACATAAAATGATCATAAAGCGAGCACTTAAATTTTAAATTATATGAAAAGGATACTGATTATTGGAGCAGGAGGTCATTCTAATGTAATTGAAGATACCTTAATAGAGCTTGGTCTTTTTAATGAAATAGCTTTTCTTGATGATAAATTTAGCGATAGCTCAAAAAAAATCTTTCAAAAGAATAGAACTATACTTGGAACTTCCAGGTTAATTTATAAAAATGAATTAAGATCTAATTTTAAATACGCTTTTGTAGCGATTGCTGATCCAGAAACAAGATTAAAGCTAATTAGAGAATTAGAAAAACTTGAATATGAAATTCCAATAATAATACATCCTACTGCTTGGGTTTCTAAATCTGTATCTATAGGAATTGGTTCAGTAATACTTTCGCAATCAACTATTCAGACTGGTGTAAAAGGTGGTAAAGGAATAATTATTAATAATTCATGTTCCATAGATCATGATTCATTTTTAGGAGATGGTGTTCATGTAGCCCCAGGTGTAAATATTGCAGGATCTGTACATATTGGAGATAAGTCTTGGATAGGGATTGGATCCTCTATTATTGAAAATATAAATATTGGATCTAATGTAAAAATTGGCGCCAATGCAGCTGTTATAAGAGATATTCCTAGTTCTGTAACTGTTGTTGGCGTTCCAGCTAAAATAAAATCATAATTATAAAAAAAGAATTAGATGAAATTAAAGAGATGGCCTAGGTACAGCCAGAAAGAAATAGAAGCGGCAGTAAATGTACTTTCCTCGGGAAAAGTTAATTATTGGACTGGTAATGAATGCAAATTTTTTGAAAAAGAATTTGCGAACTATATAGGCTCTAAATTTGGAGTTGCGGTAGCAAATGGAACGGTAGCATTAGAGGCTTGCTACAAAGCTATTGGTATTAAAGCAGGAGATGAAATTATTACAACGCCTAGAACTTTTATAGCTACTTCTCTGGCAGCAATCAATTTAGGTGGAATTCCAATTTTTGCAGACGTAGATATAAATACAGGATGTATAAGTCCATCAAAAATAGAATCACTAATTACAGAAAAAACAAGAGCCATTTCAGTTGTACATATTGGTGGTTGGCCTGCCGATATGGAAAATATTTGTAAACTAGCAAAAAAACATAAACTTTATGTAATTGAAGATTGTTCGCAGGCACATGGTGCCAAAATCAAAGTAGATGGTGAATATAAATCAGTTGGAAGTTTCGGACATTTAAGTTGTTGGAGTTTTTGCCAAGATAAAATAATGTCTACCGCAGGAGAAGGTGGAATAATAACAACTAATGATGAAGAAATTTATAAAAAAATTTGGTCATATAAAGACCATGGCAAGTCTTATGATGCAGTACATAATCAAAAACAACATTCCACAGTATTTAAATATTTGCATGAGGATCTTGGGTCAAATTATAGAATGACAGAAATACAAGCAAGTATTGGTAGAATTCAATTAAAAAATCTAGAAGAGACACAAAAAATACGAGAAAAAAATGCTGAAATACTTTTTACAACTCTCGACAAACTGGATATCTTAAGGATCCCAATTCCACCTAAATCAGTTAAACATGCTTGGTACAAGTTTTACGCATACGTAAATGAAGAAAAATTGTCAATTAATTGGAGTAGAGACAAAATAATAAACAAATTATCCTCAAATGGATTCCCAGCCTTCAGTGGTAGTTGTAGCGAAATTTATTTGGAAAAGTGTATAGAAAAACTAAATATTCAACCATCAAAGAGACTAATAAATGCAAGAAATCTAGGTGAAACAAGTTTATGTTTTCTTGTTGATCCACTTATAAGTAATAATGAAATGTATGAATATGCGAAAAACATAAAAAAAGTACTTATAAGTGCATCTAATTAATATGAGATAAGGGGAATCAAAAAAAATGTATTTAAATAAATTTGTACAAAGAAAATAATATAATCAAGACTTTTAAAATAATTTATATTAGTTTTTATTATCTCTATATTTATTGAATTATCTCGAAAATCTAATTATTAAATATAACTTTTGATATCAGTTTATAGACTCTACAAATTGAAATATCATAGGATTCTCAAAAATATAATTTTTTTGTGATTTCTATTTTTTCACTTAAATTACTATTAAAAAGTTTTATTAGATTATTTATATCTAATAGAAAGACATACACCAAATATAGGCAATCAGGTGAAATTAAAAATTGCTCAAGATATTGTTATTCAGTATGGTAAAGACACATTGTGAAAGCCTATGAAAATAAATTTATTGATGCTATTCCAAATTCAGTAGGAGAATTAGGTCCAGGAGATTCCTTGGGCAAAGGGATCGCAGCACTTCTATCTGGTTCTAAACAATATATAGCATTTGATGCACAGCCTAATTTAGAAACAGAAGCGAACTTACTTATACTTAAAGAGCTAATTAATTTATTCTCTAATCAATCAGATATCCCAGACGATAAAGAATTTCCTAAGATCAAACCAAAGCTAAATGATTATACATTTCCAAAATATCTTTTTCCAAATGAGAATCTTAAGCGTAATTTATCTCCTAAGAAGATAGAAAATATAAAATTCCACATAAAGAATTACCAAGCTAAATCTTCTTCAATTAAATACATTACTCAGGAATATGTAGATAAAAAGATTGATGAATTTAAATTTGATATGATTTTTTCACAAGCGACCCTTGAGCATATTGATAATTTAAAAAAAACCTATGAATTTATGAGTGATTCATTATCTTCCTCTGGTTTCATCTCTCATCAAATAGACTTCAAAAGTCATAACAGTGCAAATACGTGGGATGGGCATTGGAAATATTCATCATTATTTTGGAAATTTATCAGAGGGAATAGAAAATGGTTTATTAATAGATACCCTTGTGATAAGCATATTAAACTTATTAAGGACAATGAACTAATAAATTTAAAAGTTGAAAGGTATGAGTCAAAGCCAACTTTTAACAGGACTAAGTTAGCTAAAACTTTTAAGTCAATTTCAGATCTAGATAGAAAAACATCTGGTGCCTTTATACAAGCAAGTAAAAAATAAAATCAACTAGGAATAGTTTTATTAAGCAAGTGAATTTAATATTTGAAAGGGATGCAACAGATTAAAAAAATAGTTTTTGGAAATAATTTTATATAAGTTTAAGTTGAGTAAAATTATAATTAAAAACGGTTTAATTACTTATATTTTCTAAAAATTAACAAATTGAAAAACATAAATTAAAATTTTTAAGTATAAATTTTTAGTGAATAATTTTCTATTTTCTTTATTTTTTTCTTTACATTACCAAAATATTTTATGACATTATTTTAAGAACTTCATCTCTTAATTCTTCATATTTAATTGGTCTATTACCCATAAACCGTACTGCTAAAGCAGTTTGACAACATCCAATTGCTGATGTAGTCATAAGTCGCTCTCCAATAGATAAACCAATCGCCATTACAGCAAGAAGTGAGTCCCCTGCACCTGTAACATCCGTAGGATTGGGTATTAAAGCAGGAAATGCTTGGCTAAATAATTCACCTGATTGGCTAACTTTGTAAGAAATAAATCCTTTAGCTCCCAATTTCATTATTAAATTCTTTGCATTTGTTTTTTTAAGTAAATCTGTACTCAAGATCTCAAGACTTATATCTTTATCCTGAAAAGCTATTCTTGCCTCTTTTTCATTTGGAGATAATAAGGAAAAATCTTTAAATTTTAGAATAGAACCTAGCTGAGTACTACATTGTAAATCACCAAATAGGGGTAAATCATATTTTTTTGATAATGCTTTAATTTTGTTTAATACTCCATTCGTTATAACTCCATAAACGAAATCAGAAATTACAATTCCAGTAGCTTTTTTTGCTAATTCATCAATCTTTGATAATAATGCATCTTCAACCTCTTCACTTATAGAATGATCTTCTAATTTACTTACTCTAAATAATTTCTGATTTTCCACGATATATCTTTTTTTGAAAGTTGTAGGCCTCGTTTCATCCGTAATAAAATTAAAATTTATGCCTTCGTTCTTTAATTCTTTTTTAAGTATTTTTGCATTCTCATCCTTTCCAATTACAGATATAAAGTCACATTTAGCTCCTAAAGAATTAATATGAGCAGCAACAATTCCTGCCCCTCCAATAAAGTTTTTGCACTTTAATTCCTTTACAACTAAAACAGGCGCCTCTGCACTCATACCCATAGCTTCACACGCAGCATATTGATCAAGAATGATATCTCCAATAACGATTAATCTTGCCTGACTCCATCTATCCATTGATGCCAAAATGGCTTTTTTATCTAAATCACATCTTTCACATGCACTTAAGAATAGATTTTTTCTTTCTTTTTCTAATTGATCTTCATACTGATTCAACAAATCAGTGGAGGCATAATTTACATCGCCAGAATGAATTATAACTCTTCTTCCTGAATTTTTAACAATTTCAATTGCCTCTCTAATCTTAGATTCTTGAGTATTTTCAAAACCATTACCTAAAACAAGAAAATTTGGTTTTGAAATTGATACTAACCTATTAATTTCATTTTCATCTAAAAGTATTATTTGATCAACCATAGATAAATGACTTAAAGACTTTGCTCTTTCAATTTGAGAGAACGTAAATTGTTTTCTACCATTGATAATTGAATCACCTATTAACGCAACTGTAATATTTTTACCTTTTGTTTTAGCATATTCTAAAAATCTTATATGACCTGGATGAATAGAATCAAAGTGTCCATAAGTTAAAACATCTATATTAATGTTATTAACTTTATCAATTTTAAATAATTTTTTACTAACCATTTTAAATATTTTATTTAAAAATTTTACTTATTTTTGATGGAAATTTCACTTTTGATGGATGACAAATATTTTTTACAAATATTGAAAATAATCATTTGAGAATCTTCAGCAAGTTCCATATTATTTTCATTAATTTGAATATAATCATTTATGACATTTTTACATTCACCTCCATCAAATGCAAGTAATGCAAAAGAATATATATTATTTGTATTCGCAAATTTTATTGCATTCAAAATATTTTTTGAATTTCCACTACCAGAAAGAACAATCAATATATCATTTTTTGAAGCCTTGACCTTTAATTGATAAGAGAAAATATTTTCATAACCTATATCATTGGACAAACAAGTAATCACTGCTTGATTTGAGACTAAAGATTCTATTGATAAACCAGGCAGTATAGGACCATCTCCTGTGGCTCCAACGCCATATAAAAAATCATTTGCTATGTGAATCGAATTTGCTCCACTGCCTCCATTTCCACAAATAAATATTTTTCTATTATTTTCCCAAGCAGAAAGTAATAATGAAGATAGTATTTCTATCTTTTCAAAAACTTCATCATCAAAAGAATTAAATAAATCATCTAAATAATTTTGTGCGACAATTTTAATTTCTTTTTTTTTCATATTTAAAAATATTAAAAATTTTTAGTTCATAGAATTAATTATAAATTAGGAGTATGTTCCAATATTTCTATTATTTGCTGAAATGTAACATGATTGCATTTCTCCAAAGATATAATTAAGTACATCTTCACTAAAAGCCTTAAAATCAAGAGTGGTAATTATGTTTATTTTATTTAAACTTGTATTCAGGTAGATAAATTGTGACATTATTTGATTCTCTAGTTTCTTATCCAATTTAAACTTTAAAACTTTGATTTAGTTCTTGGATATAGGTGAAAGTTTCTATTTTTTTAATTTGCAAAGTTAAATTACATTAAGACATTAAATATAAAAATTAAAAATACTTAAACGGAATTTATATTCTTCAGTAAAGTTTCAATTAAGGTCCAGGATGATTCTTTGTACTTTTCAAGAAATATATTGAAATTTTCTGCAGCTTTATCATCTGCAGAATCAGATATTACCCTCACAATTAACCATGGCACTCCTTCTTGATGCGCCACTTGGGCTACTGATGCTCCTTCCATTTCAACTGCTGAAAGGCCAGGGATTTCATCTGCTAATTTTGATATTAATGATTTGTTTGAAATAAATTGATCTCCTGTGGCAATTATACCTTGCGAAACTTTTCTGAAATTTACTAATTCTCCAGAATTAATTGATTTTTCTAATAATGAATATGCCCATTTAGAGTATTTAGGGAGGGAATATAAGTATTTTTCCCTTATTGCAGGAATGATAAATTTATCAAATATTGGAGATGCATCCATGTCATGTTGAATAACAGCTTTTGCAACAACAATATCAAATTGATCTAAATTTTTGTCCGCAGCGCCCGCAACACCCGTAAATAAAAGTAAATCGATTGGAATTTCTTTGTTCGCTTCGCTTATTAAACGAGTTGCTGCTCTGGCTGCACTTACTTTACCCCATCCACTCCAAGCTAGGGAAATTTGAACTTTTTGATTTTTAGAGGATGTAAAATTTAATTCTCCAGAGAAAATAGTTAAATCTCCGTGTTCAACTTTTTTTAGGTGTTGGAGTTTTGTGACACACGATTCAACTTCCTCCGGCATCGCTCCTAAAAGTCCAATATGTATAGGCATATTTAAATTTAGTGACATATTATTAAAAAGATACCCTTAACTATAACTAAAAAAAATGGACCAAAATCAATTAGACTTTTATATTAAGGACTATGCTGATTTTCCAAGAAAGGGGATTCTCTTTAAAGATATTTTTCCAATTTTGAGCGAACCAGAAGTTTTTGCTTCTCTAATAAATAAAATGATTCAAGTTGAAAGCTTTAAGGATGCTGAAGCCATCTTAGCTATAGATTCAAGAGGTTTTTTATTTGGCTCAGCTATGGCTTTATTATCATCTAAACCCTTAATTGTTGCTAGAAAACCGGGTAAACTTCCAGGTGAAATAACAGAGAGATCTTATCAACTTGAATATGGAAATAATTCTTTATCCATACAAAAAGATGCTCTTAAGAAATTTCACTCATACACAATAGTGGATGATTTATTAGCAACTGGTGGAACTGTTGATTGCGTTGCAAAAATGTTAATTGATTTTGAAAAAAGGATTACTGGACTTAACGTGGTAATAGAACTTATTGATCTTGAAGGAAGAAAAAAATTACCATTTAGAGTAGATTCCCAGATTCAATATTGATCATCAGTTAAATAATTATCATTTGAGTTTAAGCTAGTTATTTTTTATAAAATTAACTTAATACATATAACAAAGGCCATTGAAGATATTTCAAAAATAATAGAAATATCAAGAACTCAAATGGAAGGTAAGAACTTTTCTCCCATGTATGATGATCTATTCCCTTAGAATTTAAAAGGTTATTAAGCTAGATCCTAATTTTATAAATTAAGTAAATCTTCAAACAACCAAGAAATTTTAAAAAGGTCCTTTAAACCAATCTCCAGGTATGTCATGAGGAATAGGTTCAGGTAGAATTTCAGATTCATTATCATTTTGATATTCAAAGACATCAAGACATTTTCTAGCTATGTCACCGGCTCTTACATAAAAGCCTTTTGTAAGACCAAAACTTGTCGGTTCAGGAACATCAGGCATTGCTAATCTAAGTGGTTTTGCTTTTAATTTATCAAAGAGTTCAATAGATACTCTTGCAATTATTTCTCCAGCAACCGAACAAGTCGTAAATCCAGTATCGCAGGCTAATATTCTTCCTGTTTTTTTAACTGAATTAAAAATAGAATCCCAATCAATTGGTTTTATTGAACTTAAATCAATTACTTCACAAGAAATACCTTTACCTTCTAAGTAAGTCGAAGCTTTCATTGCTTCGATAGTTAAATAAGACATACAAATAATCGTTATATCTGTACCGTTTTTAAGAACATTGCATTCTCCTATTTTCTTTTTAATTAACCCTTTTTTGACCTCTCCAAGACTATTATGTAACCAGCGATGCTCTAGAAAAACAACAGGATTAGGATCGAATATTGAAGATATCAATAAACTTTTTGCATCAGAAGG